>Ga0156536_1086_pt1 | contig 9540 bp, 9 predicted proteins | sample RifOxyB2_FD_111931 | JGI IMG/M metagenome (GOLD analysis project Ga0156536, IMG submission 111931) | Elusimicrobia bacterium RIFOXYB2_FULL_49_7 | reverse complement strand
GACGAACATTGGATTTTGCCCGGGACTATTCCCGAAAACTCCTGGCCATTGATGTCAATGTCAGTATTGATGAAATGTTGAATACCGCTTGGGCGCTCTTCGGTTCCTATTTTTCAATAGAAGAGGTGAGCATCAAACAAACGCTCATTGATAAATATTGGACAGGTAAGAAATAATTCATGGCTTTTCATTTTCAGTATAATAAGACCTATTTGCAGACGCTGAATAAAGCGCTTTTGGTCCGAAAAAACGCTTTGCCGACACTCAAAGCCAAAGAATCGGCTCTTCGTTTGGAGGTAAAAAAAGCACGTGAAGAGACGGAAAGACTGCGCACCAAATTAAGCGAACTATTGGCATCCACTGAGCCACTGATACGTCTTTTTTCGGAATTTCCTAAGGAATTAGTCAGATTAAGCGAGGTGAAGATAGGACAGAAAAAAGTAGCCGGAATTAAAACACCGGTACTGGAAGAACTGGAATTGAGCGAAACACTTTTCGGTCGCATCAGTTCGCCGGCATGGTTCCCCAACGGTCTGGACAGGTTAAAATCAGTGCTAAATATCCATGTTTCGATTCGATTATCCGAACAAAAGAATGCCATCATTGAGCATGCCCGAAAAAAAACAACTCAAAAAGTGAATCTATATGAAAAAGTCCAGATTCCGGAACTGGATGAGGCCCTCCGGAAAATCAAGCGCTTTTTAGAAGATGATGAAAACCTGGCCAAATCCTCCCAGAAAATCTTGAAAGCAAGACTGGCGGTTGCCTGAAGGTATAGTAATGATAGTTAAAATGAAGAAACTCTCCCTTCTGCTTCATCATGCCGAGAAGAGTGGGTTAATGAAAAAACTTCAGGAAGCGGGCCTCCTTCAGATCGAACTGAAAGAAGAGGGGGCAACGGAAACGGAACGTTTCAAGGCCCTCTATCTGATGAAAAAACGGAGCGCGCAGGCGGTTGCCTACCTTGAAAAGGTAATGCCCGCCATTTCCGCCAACCGGACAAAACCGGTCCTTCCCTCTCCGGCATCATCCGATCCGCTCACCATGCTGGACAGCATCGAAAGCACCGTGAAAGCCATTCAGGAAAATGAGTCTGCTCAGAGCGCGGTTTTGTCCGACATACGCCTGTTAACCCCGTGGGGCGAACACGGCCCGGTTATGCAGAATCAACTGGCTGAAAAGGGATGCGCTATTCGCTTTTTTGAGGCACCGGACAAAGTTTTTCATGCCATTGACCTTACCGACAAGGCCGTTGAAGTGATATCACATGAGAACGGCAAGGTGCTTTTTATGGCCATAGAAAACGGAGCGGTTTCCTTACCTATCCACGCCAATGAAATCAAGTTGCCGGACAGTACTTTGCCTCAGGCCCAAGAAAGAGCGGCTCTCTTGAAACAGGAAACCGAAAGTCTTCATCAGCGCCTGCAGGAATGGTTCCCGTTGCTTCCGACCTTGAGCCGCTTCGCAGAAAATCAACACAGTGAATTCCTATTAGAACAAGTCAGCGGTTCCCTTCAGGCCACGGCAGAGGGACGTCTCTATTTTATAACGGGATTTTTTAGAGCTGATCATGAAAAGCCCCTTTCGGAATTGCTCCAAACCTTTTCCTGTTACTGGGAAAGCCATGATCCGTCTCCGGATGAAGAAGTTCCGGTTCTGCTGGAAAATAACGCTTTTTTCCGATTGTTTGAACCCATTACTCGACTATTCGCCTTGCCCTCGTATCATGAGATGGACCCGACTCCTCTCTTTGCCCCTTTCTTCACCTTTTTTGTGGGACTGTGCCTGGGCGATGTCGGGTATGGCCTCATTATTTCTATTGCCGCGTTAATTGCCTTTAAAAAGGCGGCCTCTCCTATCGTACGCTCTACCGCGCTCATCGTTGCCATCTTGGGAGGAAGTGCGGTTGTGGCCGGACTTCTTTTAAACAGTTGTTTCGGCTCAACTCTTTTCGCAGGCAGCGGAATTCCGGAAGGTTCAAGCCTGCTCCCATTGGCATGGGCGGACCATCTTTGCCTTTTAGGCCCTTTTCAAGATGCTTCCGGTAGCGTTTATCCGGCCATGGCCTTTGCGGTCTGCCTTGGTTTTTTTCAGATTACCTATGCTTCAGTCATCCGCACGCTTCATGCCATACGACATAACGGGTGGCTGGCCGGTTTTTATCCGATCTCTTTTTTACTGATGAGCATAGGGGCCATCGGATTGATTGCCCATACTAATTTTTTAAATCTTAATCTGGCGGAACTGAAAGTGGGCCGTTTTGCGGTCGGCGCCGCTCTCCTGCATCTCTCTTTAACCGCGTACCTCGGCATGGCCGTCTCCGGGCTGTTTTTCCTTCTTTTGTTCAATCACCCTGAAAAATCCATACTGGTGAGGCCATTGACGGGTTTATGGGATTTATATAATTTCATATTCGGATACATCGGGGATCTCCTTTCTTATCTCAGATTGTTTGCATTGGGCTTAGCGAGCGGCTTGTTAGGCAGCGCCTTTACTCAAATCGCCTTTGGCATGATTACCGGCCCGGACGGTATCCGCCATTTTAATTCACCCCTCTTTCTTTTCACAATTTTGATATTATTAGTGGGCCACACGCTGAATGTCCTGTTGGCCATGATTGGCTCCTTTGTCCACCCGCTTCGTCTCACCTTTGTCGAGTTTTATAAAAATTTGAATTTCCAAGGCGGGGGAAAAGCCTTTGTTCCCTTTTCCCGTACAGAAAATAAGTCGTCACATTAAATACCAAGGAGGATTCAATGGGTTACATTCTGGCTCTCATCGGACTCGGACTGATGGTCGGTTTTGCCGGAGGCGGTTCAGCAATCGGCACCTCCATTACCGGCTCATCTGTACTCGGTATGCTTCGCAAACGCCCTGACCAGTTCGGTCCGGGCATGGTACTCACAGCGGTTCCCGGTACCCAAGGCCTCTATGGTTTCGTCGGTTTTTTCTTATACAAGGCCATGCTTTCCCCTGATCTGACGATACTCCAAGGCGCCATCTTCCTGGGTGCAGGCCTCATGATGGGAACGGCTTGTTTTATTTCAGGCATTTTCCAAGGTAAGGTTTGCGCAAACGGGATCAATGCGATTGGAAACGGACAGGATGTTTTCGGCAAAACAATGGTGTTGGCAGCATTTCCGGAATTTTACGCTATTTTATCTTTGATCGGCGCTATTTTACTGCTGAGTGTAATGAAATAAGCTTAGAATACCTGAATAAGAATAACGGCAAAGAGACCGACCAGGAGCGTACTGACGAGAGCGAGCTTCAGATATTGACCGCGTACCACACTCCCGGATGAAACGCGGATATCCTGAGTCTGAATAACGGCTTCATACATCTCTTGGTTTTTAATTAAGACCTTGAAGGTGGACATGGCGGCAACTTGATTGGGCAGCGTGGAAGAAAAGGCCGATTTGACCTTTAAGGGCAACTCGGTCTTTTTTCTGTTTAATAAACTATCTTTAATCGTTTCCTCCAAAAAACTGACGGAATGTTGCCCGACATTCAAGGAATCGACTTTCAGTGGCGTTAATCCGATATACGTATTATCAAGATAGACCGGCAACGTATCACCGGTATCGGTTCGGACAATCAATCCCCCAAAAAAATCGGAATTGATTGCCACGGCATTCAGAGCGACAAACAGGATAATAATGACTAATCGCATAAAACATCCATTCTGTTCAGGGCTTAATGACATAATTGATGAGCTTATTCGGCACCACAATCGTCTTTAATACGGTTGACGTTCCAATAAAACCTTTTATCGACTCATTCTCCGCAGCCATCTTTTCAAGAGAGGTTCGCTCCATATCCTTCACAATATTGAGATGACCGCGTACTTTGCCGTTGATTTGCACCACGATCTCAACCTCGACTTCTGCCGCTAAGTCCGGATTTCCTGCCGGCCAGGCTGTACCGGTCAGGCCGTTTTCATGCCCCAGCAAATACCACAGCTCTTCTGAAAGATGCGGGGCAAAAGGATGGAGCAATCGGACAAAGATCTCCAAAATTGATCGATATCGTACAGGTGACTTGGTCAGTTCGTTGCAGAAAATCATCAATTGACTAATCGCTGTGTTAAAACGGAGGTTTTCGATATCGTCCGAGACCTTAAGAATAGTCTGATGCGCAAGACGGAGCAAGGGTTTGGGCGGAGTCTCTTCAGACAGAACGGTTGTTTTTGTTTCATCCTCTTCCACCACGGTTCGCCAGGCACGTTGGAGAAAACGGTACTGTCCTGCAAGTCCGGAGGTTTGCCATGGCTTGGTTGCATCCAAGGGACCCATGAACATTTCATAGAGGCGCAGGGTATCCGCCCCATATTCCGCTACCACGCTATCCGGATTCACGACATTCTTAAGGGACTTGCTCATTTTGGCAATAATTTGTTTCAGCGACTCCCCGTTGCTTTTTCGAAAAAAGCCGTTGTCCCGTTCCTCCACTTCATCGCTTGGCACCAGGCTGCCGACCGCATCTTCATAGGCATAGGCCAGAATCATGCCTTGATTGAAAAGCTTATTAAAAGGTTCATCTGTAGAAACCTGTCCCAGATCAAACAGCACTTTATGCCAAAAACGGCTATAGAGGAGATGAAGCACCGCATGTTCGGCACCTCCGACGTACAAGTCAACCGGCATCCAATAACGTTCCTCTTCCGGCAAGACAAAATGTGCGTCTTCTCGAGGAGAAATATAGCGGAGATAGTACCAGCAGGAACCTGCCCATTGCGGCATGGTATTGGTTTCTCGCCGTCCTTTCCTGCCGGTTTTAGGATCAACTACGGTCAGCCATTCTCCGGCATTGGAAAGCGGGCTTTCGCCGCCCTCTCCGGGTCGGAAGTCCGGGACGTCGGGCAAAACAAGCGGAAGAGCGGATTCATCTAAAACGGTGATCTCGCCATCCTCCCAGTGAATCACCGGAAAAGGTTCTCCCCAGTACCGTTGACGGCTGAAAAGCCAATCCCGCAGTTTGTAAGTGACCCTGGCTTTGCCGATATTTTCTTTTTCCAACCACGCGATCATCTTAGCAATGCCTTCTGCTTTAGACAAACCATTGACAGAAAGCATTCTTTTCTCATCTGCACTGTGAATATAAATACCGTCTTCTGTCCAGCAGGTATCTCCTTTTAGGACTTTTTCGCGAAGCGTTGGGTCGCAAGAAGCATCCGGCTCCATGATACAGTTCACCGGCAGGCCGAATTTGACGGCAAATTCAAAATCACGGGTATCATGAGCCGGCACAGCCATAATCGCTCCGGTTCCATATCCCATCAATACATAATCCGCCACCCAAATAGGGATTAGTTTTCCATTAACCGGATTGATGGCAAAGCTGCCTGTAAAAACACCGCTCTTTTCCTTGGCCAGTTCCGTGCGATCCATGTCTGATTTCAAGGCAGCAAACCGGCAATAGGCTTCCACCGATTGTTTTTGAGCCGGGGTGGTAAGGCTGTTAACGAATGGATGTTCCGGGCACAAGACCATATAGGTGGCGCCGAAAAGCGTATCCGGACGAGTGGTAAAGACGCGTATCTTTTGCTCAAGGGCGTTTCCGACACTATCCGCTATTCTGAAATCGACTTCCGCGCCGGTGGAGCGTCCAATCCAGTTGCGCTGCATCTCCTTGATACCGTCCGGCCAATCCAGTTTGTCAAGTCCGGACAGCAGCCGTTCCGCATAATGGGCGATGCGCATAAGCCATTGTTTCAGATGGCGACGTTCCACATCCTTGGTGCCGCACTTTTCATGCGAACCGTCGGCCAAGATTTCCTCATTGGCACAGACGATTCGGCAGTGTTTGCACCACCACACCTTCGCTCCCGCATAATAAGCGAGCCGATGCTGATCTCTATAATCGCGAACCGCCTGCTCCCCTTCTGAAAGGATATTTTCTGGAATGGGCAATTCTGCAATCGGACGGCCTTTCCCGCATTCCTTATCAAACCAGGTATTGTAAAGTTGAATGAAAATCCACTGAGTCCAACGGTAATAGGTTGAATCCGTGGTGTTGATTTCCCGGTCCCAATCGTAGCTTAATCCGAGACGTTGAATCTGTGAACGAAAAGTGTCGCAGTTCTTTTTGGTGGTAATCGAAGGATGCGTACCGGTTTGAATGGCATATTGTTCGGCCGGCAGTCCGAAAGCATCCCATCCCATAGGATGCAGTACATTGAAACCCCGTGCACGTTTGAAACGACAGAGGATATCCGTTGCGGTATAGCCTTCCGGATGGCCCACATGTAGGCCGGCTCCGGACGGATACGGAAACATATCAAGACAATAAAATTTAGGCTTTGTACGGTCGTAACCGGTCTTAAAGGCCCTGGTTTTATGCCAAATTTCCTGCCATTTTGGCTCAATGACCTGCGGATTATAACGCCTGCGTCCACTGAGGCCGGATTCGCTCATTGATTTTTTTCCTTTTCAGCTTCTGCTTCGAGTTTGGCTTTCTCAGAGCGTAATTCACGCAGCTCCTTTATGGCCGCCTCCGCAGAGGCTCGTGATTCTGTCAATTTATGGGTTTCTTCCTTAGTGGCCTTGCTGCCTGCACAGCCGATCATCAGACAGACAACCGAACCCAATAGAATGGATTTGAATTTCTTTGACATATCATCATCTCCTTTTTCAGTAACATTTCGAGCTTTTAAATCTTAAATCCGAAAGCGCGCATTTCGGCTATCAATCGTTCCCTCCCCTTGGCGCTTAAGGGGGTTAAGGGTAATCGAGGTTGTCCCGCTTTCTTCCCGAGCAGTATCATGGCTTCCTTGACAGGGATGGGATTGGTTTCAACGAACATTGCCTGACCCAATGGGAGCAGACGTTGATGCATGGCAATGGCGCCTTTCAGATCCCCTTTAAAAAAGAGGTTGCAAACCTCTTTTACCTCTTTTGGAACAATGTTCGCCAGAACGGAAATGATCCCTTTTCCGCCCACGGCAAGCAATGGGAGCGTCATGGAATCATCGCCCGAGAGAATGGCTAACTTGTGCCCGCAAAGACGGACCACATCGGATATCTGATTGATGTTGGCTGACGCCTCTTTAACCGCCACGATACCCGGCACCTCCATCAAGCGCACCATGGTCGGGGTTTCAATGTTCACTCCCGTGCGGCTCTGAATATTGTAAACGACGACAGGCAATCCGCCCTGCTCGGCAATGGTCTTGAAGTGCTGGTACAACCCTTCCTGGGTCGGTTTGTTGTAGTATGGATTGACGATCAGGACCGCATCCGCCCCGACTTCCGCGGCAAATTGCGCGGCCTCGACGGCTTCGATCGTGTTATTCGAACCGGCGCCTGCAATGACCGGAATCCTTTTTTTAACGGTCTCCACTACGGTTTGAACAACCCGCTTGTGTTCCTCCCAGCTCAATGTCGGTGATTCGCCGGTGGTTCCGCATGGAACCAATCCGTCCGTTCCATTGACAATCTGAAACTCAACCTGTTCGCGAAGCGCCTCGATGTCCACTTCATTCTTCGGGGTAAAGGGCGTTATCAGTGCGGTATAGGAACCATTAAATTTCATCCAGGACTCCTTCCTTTAATTGACATAACGTCGTCTCACATAAAAAAGAGAGGCGTGTATAAAGTGGCGCAGGTAAAATAGGCGTAACCGATAGGAGCGCCCTATCCATCCAATCGGATGCGCATCGGAAGGCATAGTCAAGGGAGCCTGCTTCCTGAAGCCGCAGTACGGCATCGGAATACGCGCCCGCTTGACAACGACACCGAAATTCGTCCAACGAGTTTCCCAGACGGATAAAATGAATCATCGGCAAGGTCATGACGTCGTTTTTGATGTCCGAAAAAGGGGCTTTCCCGCTGTCGACGTTTTCGGTAGAAAGATCCAACAGATCATCTACCACCTGGAAGGCGCGTCCAAAAAAGCGGCCGAATTGTTTTGCGGCGTTTTCCGTTAACGCGTCTTTTCCGGCCAAACGAACTCCTATTATGGCGGCAAGCTCGAAAAATGAACCCGTCTTCTTGTCTATCAAGGCAATATAGTCTTCTTCAGTCATATCACCTGTTTCCGCATGCAGAGTCTGTGCCATTTCGCCTTCAATCACGGCGCAGGTTTTTTCAAGAAAGAGATCGAGGAAATCTCCCCGGCCGTGTTTGCCGATTTCGCGGAAAACACGGGTACAGATGAAATCTCCGGTTAATACAGAAAGTTTTTTCCCAAACACCGCCGGCACCGACGGCTTACCCCGTCGCTTGTCCGCGTCATCAATCACATCATCATGAATAAGACTGGCCAAGTGGAGTAATTCGATGCAGGCTGCAAAAAAAGAAGCGTCGGAACAACGGGCGCCCGCCCGGTCTGAAAACAGGAAAAGGATCAGTGCTCGAAGCGATTTTCCTTCAAAGGTCGGAAGGTTGTCGAGTTTCACGGATAAAGGAGAAAGATCATTCTTAAGAATGTGGCGGGCGTGGATTCGGGAAAGATGGAGTTCATCTCGAAAATGGTTGCGATAATCTTCCAAATTCATTGATTTAAAATAACTTTCCCATTTTATGGGAATCAAGTAGGGAAAGCTTTTCTCAAGAGCCCTTTTAATGTATATTTTTCAATTCTTTAAAGGTTTATGAACGACTATATACGATATCGTTATCACGTCGCGCATTTTGATGCTGACGTTGTCAGCACTGATTTATTTGAAATGGGCTGTCTGGGTATTACCGAACTGAGCCAAACATGGTTTGAGGCCTTTTTCCCCAATCAACCGGAAATCCGAGTAACAACAGAAGATTATTTCAACACCCATGCACGGCCCTATGAAGCCTGCGCTGTACAAGATGAGGACTGGATGGCCGCTTTTCGCACTCATGTCAAGCCGGTTTGCCTCACCCCGCACATTACCGTCCATCCGGATCCATCCACCCTGCCCACTTCCTTGCTTCCGGGGCATGTCACGTTGGTTATACCGCCCAAGATGTCATTCGGCACGGGCCATCATGAAACCACCCGCCTTTGTGCGCAATTAATAGAAGCGTATGCGTTGCATTGCACCTCGCTTCTTGATGTGGGTACAGGAACAGGACTTTTGGCTCTGGTGGCGCGACAATCCGGTATAACGGAAGTCCTTGCTCTGGATAATGACCCAACGATCCTGGACAATGTAGCGGAAAATATAGCGCAAAATGATAAAAACGTTTTTTCTTTTTTTATCGGCACATTGAGCAATCTGACTCAAGACAAACGCTGGGATATGGTTGCCGCGAATCTGATCAGTTCAGTCATCTATGAATGGTTACCCTCGCTTTTGGTGCATGCAAGACGTTATCTCCTTTTTTCCGGTATTTTAACTTCAGAACAGGCGTTGTTTAGAGAAAAAATGATTGCTGCAGGCCTTACGCCGCTTTGTGAAAAGACCGAGAACGAGTGGTATGCTGGGTTATATACGAAGTAAAAACGACGCGGCCCGTTTATTGACGTTTCTTTTTTTTCTGGGCTTCCCCGGTCTCCTGATGGGCCGTTCCTCGCAGGATGGATACCCCTGGAACCATCAGGTCGTCTACCTGTATACCGATT
>Ga0156536_1084_pt1 | contig 9792 bp, 9 predicted proteins | sample RifOxyB2_FD_111931 | JGI IMG/M metagenome (GOLD analysis project Ga0156536, IMG submission 111931) | Elusimicrobia bacterium RIFOXYB2_FULL_49_7 | reverse complement strand
CCGGCCTTTCCCGCGCAGAACTGGTGGGCCGCCAAAATCTTCACCCTTTCGTCCGAATCCAAACTCTCACTTTTTAATTGCAAGCGCAGTTTCTCCTGGAAAGCACCGTCGCTGACCAGCGATATCACCCGCTCAAATCCCTTCGTAAGGTTCTTTTTAATATTGCCGATTGCGTCCGGGATATTATTCTTGCCGGTCTCAACCTCTATGGCTATCGCTAAATCAGCTTTTCTGGCTACAATATCGGCCTTGCCGTTAACCGGCACCTCAAACTCCACCTGATAGCCAAGGGCCTTGCAGAAATTAGCCGCCTTGTGGCGCCAATATTCGTGTTCCAACGACGCTCTGTAATCCACCTTCTTCTGCTCAAGGCCAAGTCTTCTGGCCAGTTTAAGTCCGGCTTCCGTCGGCTTCAGCAGCACAAGGTTGGCATTGCCGGTGTTTATTTCCTCGGTTTCTATAATTCCCCTGCTGGCTAATGCTTCCTTCAGGTCATTACCCTTTCTGGCGCTTAAAAATAGCTTCTTATAGCGTTTTGCCACTCCTATAAATGGGTATTCCATAATATCCCCAAGAATTTTAACTTCATCATCTGTAAGTTTGTCATTGGCGGAATCAGCTGGCTCCGGCCTTATCTGAGGCGCTTCCGGCGTGGAATAGGCGAAATAACCGCAGCCCAGGGTCGCTGTACGCCCCCGTATGGCCGTGTCGGTCACGGTTTGCTCTTTTATGGGCACAATGTCGGTCTTTATCATGAACGGGGTCAAAAAACGGTCTGAAAGCCTCACAATGGCTTCCCCTACCTTCAACATGCTAAGTTGATCCCGCTGCTTCTCGTCCAAAAGCAGGTTGGCGGCCACTGCGCTTATGTCACCGGCATTTTTCTGGTTCAGACTTATTGAAGTGTGTATATTGGCCATCACAGTTGAGGAGAGCTGGCTGGGGGTCTGGTCCACCAATATCATGCCCATGCCCAGAAACCTGGCCTGCCTTATCATCAGCTCCAGGATGGACTCTCGTGCGCCGGCTGCATGCTTCATGGCCACATTATGGGCTTCCTCAATCACAATAACCCTGTTTAGTTTTCTGCCATAGTCCGCCTCGTTGGTTTTTCTGGCCAGCGAGTAGTTGTAAAGCCAAGCCAGCAGTGCGCTTATAAAAAACACTCTTTTTGCCATCGGCAGGGCGTCCAGCTCCAACACGGTGTTGTTTTCCAAGAGGCCGCTTAGGTCATTTTGCGGGGTGTTTACAACCTTCCCGAATTCGCCGAACCCTAGAGTTCTGGTTATCCTTAAGGCCGAGGATTTCCACTCGTTTTGCCTGCCTTTCAGGTCAAAGCCGTCGATTTTGATGTGTACATCCCTGAAGGTGGGGTATTTGGCCGCTTTGGCATCATACACCTTAAAATCCTTGTAACAGGCGTCTATGGCCCTTGTAAGTATGTCAAACACCCCTTCCCCGGCATAGAAGCAATGGCAGATAATATCCAGCAGTTGCTCCATGTGATTGGTGATGGTGGTTCCCGGCGGCGGAATAAGCGGATTAAACCGCATGGGCGATACCTCTTCCCTGCCCACCGTGTAGACCTGCACCTTATCGCCAAACACGGGATGCAGGGTAAGGGCGCGAAGTTCCCTTTTCCAATCAAAGACCAGAATTTTAACATCCGGGGATTTTTGAAGCATTCCCTGCAATATATGGAACAACAGCGTGCTTTTGGCGGCGCCGCTACGGCCTGTTATGGAGACATGCTCTGCCACTTCTTTGTCATGAAGGCCAAATGGATAAAGCAGCTTCCCGCCGTAGAGAACATTGCCTAAAGGGTATTTGCCGATGGCGGTTTCCATGGGAGGGGGAACAAAATACGCCAATTCTCCGCCAAGCCCGTTACCAAGTTCTCTGTAAACCATAAGCCCTATCAATTCTTCAAGCTCGGATTTCATTTTCTCGTCGCTAAGGCAATATGCCTCCCAGATATGCTCGGTTTCCTGCGCGCCCAGGGCCGGGCGCAGACTAATAAGCATCTCCTTCACTTTTTCATCAGAGGTTTTGAATGTCATGAATATGGGTTAAGCTTGCGCAATGCATAGGATAATGGCGGTGCTGGGTATTGGGCCGGTGGCTTGGAATACGCTGGTGCCAATATTTCCGCTTTGTTGTGGATGGACATGTATTCCGCCAGGCCTTCCAAAAGATCCATCCTGAGCGTGCTTATATCTTTCCAACACTGCTTGTATTCGTCTGCCTGCTTCATCTCTAGCTCGTTTACAGTCTTTTCCAGGCTAAGCTTATCTTTAAGAAGGGTGGCAAGATCAGGGGTGTAGTGTATCCATTCAAAAGTGCTTTTTATGCCGCCGACAGTGCAGAGCTGATAGTCCAGCGTCTTTACATTTTTCTGGAGCATCTTTTGCCTTTCAGAAATCATCGCGGCTATCTCGGCCACAGAAAGCCTTTGCCGTTCCAGCCTGTCGCCAAAAAGCCTGGCTACCAGATCCTGGCTTGGGGGTTTCCCCGAGCTATAATTGTTAATGTCTATATCCATTTATCTTGTCGCCACTCCAGAGCGACAGCAAATCAAAGCCTCCGGAGTTTATAAAACTATCGGTTTTCGCTAAAACTGGGAGGTTTTACGACGACAAGCCCTTGTCGCCAATGTTCGCTACATTATATATGGAGGAAGAAAAATATATGGAACTAAGACTTCAAAACACGGGAGGTTCTGAATGAGTAATTATTATTCCTATGGAAAAGAAAAATTCACTTGCGGGAGCTGCAAATGGACGGGTCTGGGTAGTGAAACCAAATTCGGGGAAATGTTCCAGGAGCTAGTTGAAATAAACTGTCCGTCCTGCCATAATAAGATCGGCCTGGTTTCCTTCCCTACCGAGGACGAAGTCTTAGAAAACGGTTCTCCGGAGGACAAGGCCGGCGTTTTGCGCCGGAGGGACTTCCTAAAGAAACGGGACGCCACTTTGTTAAAAGACATCTCAAAATTGCCAGAGCTAGACGGGAAGAACATGGTTTTTCAGTCAACTGAGACAAACGATGGCTATATTGTCGTGGCCTATAAGAATAAGCTGCTCTGGAAAGAAATTCACGGCTACGAATACTACGACCGCTTTATTGAATTGGGCGGGCTTTTAAAAGAAAAATACGGGGACAAAATGATCGATCTGGTCCCACCGGAGGGCATAGACCTATATGGGGACGCACTGGGCGCCCCCAAGCTAGTTGAAGCGTTTCGCAAAAACCTCCGCGACCCGGTATATTACGCCGAACTCTGCTTTAAAAGAGGGGTGGCATGGGATCGGCAGGGGCAATATGACAAAGCGGAAGAAAGTTACTCCACGGCCATCAGCCGCGATCCCAAGAATGCCGACGCATATAATAACCGGGGACTTATCTATGCTCAAAAGGGGGATTTCGACAAAGCAATAAAAGATTATTCCATGGCAACAGCCATTAATCCTAAGCTTGCTATGGCCTATAACAATCTCGGACTTGCCCATGACAGGAAGGGCGAATATGACAAGGCGATAGAAGCTTATTCCATGGCTATAGCGGCTGACCCTGAATACGCCGGGGCATATTTTAACCGCGGGCTTTCACATGCCAAAAAGGACGAGCAGAATAAGGCGCTTGCTGATTTCTCCAAGGCGATAGAACTCGCCCCCAAAGAAGCGGAGTTCTATGACTGCCGCGGGAACGTTTATAATGAACAGGCTAATTTCGACAAGGCGATACAAGATTATTCCAAAGCAATAGAGCTTGCCCCAGATTATGCCCTGCCTCACTACGACTTGGGCAATGTCCTGGAAAAAGCCGGCAAGCGTGAAGAAGCCCTGCGCAATTACGAGAATTACTTAGCGCTTAAGCCCGCGGATGCGGAAATGGTCGCCTGGGCGCTATATGCCATTGCCTGCGCCCACGCGGTGGCGGGCCGCGTGGAAGAGGCTTTCTGCTTCTTAACGCAGGCGCTGGAGAAAGGTTTCAACAAGCACGAGCACATCAAAAACGACAAGGATTTTGACCGGCTCCGTGATGACGCCCGGTTTACTGAACTTATGAAGAAGCACTTTCCGGAGGATAAGTGAGTTGTGGCTAAATAAATTAATAATATTCCTTAATCCGAAAAGCACGGCCTACAAAGATCCGCAAGAGTAATGCTGTTTGTCGATGATGTGATGAATGTCTAAGTCGGGATGGTGTGGGAGTGTGTGGAAGCGGATGATTGCGGCTTTCAGTCGGTTTTAGTAGAATTAAAAAATGTTACACATAAGTCCTATTCATTTGGAACAAATACCTGAAGTGTTGCGTGTGCAACGCCTCTGTTATATACCAGAATTAAACGAGTCAAGTGCGGCTTTTTCCAGGAAACTTGTTTTGTATCCTGAAGGGTGTTTGGGTGCATGGGATGGGGATCAGTTGTGCGGTTACATATTTTCACATCCTTGGCATTATGGCAAAACCGTGCCATTGAACACGGAAAGTTATGTGATTCCGACAGATGCTGATTGTCTATATATCCATGACCTTGCAGTGGATCCGAATCATCGAGAACGGAAAATCGGTCGGATCTTGCTAAATGATTTGTTCAACACTGCTGCACAGCGTGGGTGGCAAAAATATGCTTTGGTTGCTGTGCAAGGGTCAGAGCCATTCTGGTCCCGATGGGGTTTTACGGCGCAGCGAAACTTTGAGTATATTCCAGGCGTTAAAGCTACTTATATGACCTGTTTCGGTCCCCCTGTCTGGAAACCTTGTTCAAAGTCTTCATAAATACGGCGAACTGATTTTATACCATGTCGTTGGACTATGGCGGCCTTTTACTGAATGAATATTTTATTTATGCTATTATAGGGCTCGCGGGCGTGGGAAACAGATAAAATATAAAAGCATTGATTGGGAAACGTATGAGCGATAATGAACCGAATTTAGAGCGTCGGATTGACCATATCGAACAAGAGCTTGTGCGTATCAAGGCCCTTTATGACCGCACACTGAGCTTCAAGGATAACGACCCAGAAACGTCTTTAATGCATGCCCGTAAGGCTGCAGAAGCCATTTGTAGGCAACTCTTCATCAAAGAAGTAAACCCTCACCCCGGACACCAGACACTTGATACACTAATTCAGAGACTAGCTGCGGCCAATACCATCCCGGAGCGGATAATTCTTCCCTTGCGCACTATTCAGGGATATGGCAATTTTGCAGCGCACGATCAAAATGCGGACGATACAGAATCCATCACGAAAGAGTTTATCCAGCCCTGCCTCCAAGCTTTAGCCGCTGTGGTGGACTGGTATTTTGCTGAACACCAACGCAACAATGTAGCAGTTTCCAAAAAGCGTCTTGTTCCAGATGCCGGAGAAAACGAAAAGGGCGTCAAAACAACGGAAATCTCTCGTGAAGTAATTGAAGATAACACGTTGCGCGTAAGTGATTTGGCTTCGCGTACGGGTTTGACTAGCGCTGCGCTTATTCGGCTGGCCCGCGAGGTGTTGCATATTGAGCTCCGCACACCGTCAGCTTTGCTGACGGAAGCGCAGGTTACATCACTTGAGGCAAAGCTTAATGTCGGTCGTGATGGGGAAAATGTTGCCCCCACAGCGCCTGCCGAGAAGATATTGGACTTGGGAAAAGGTGTACGGTTAGAAATGGTGCGTGTCCCGGCCGGAACATTTTGTATGGGTAGTCCGGTAACAGAGGAGGGGCACAACGACGACGAGGTGGAACACACGGTCTGTATTACCCGCCCATTTTATCTCGCAAGGTATCCGGTATCCCAGGCGCAGTATGAAGCGATAGTGGGTGCTAATCCCAGTTATTTCCGGGGCGAGGAATTGCCGGTGGAGATGGTCTCATGGTTTGATGCTATTTCTTTTTGCGAACTATTGACGGAGCGTTTCGGCAAACGTTTTCGTCTTCCTACTGAAGCCGAATGGGAATACGCCTGCCGCGCGGGGACTACGACGCCATATTTTACTGGGAACACCTTAAGCACTGAGCAGGCTAACTATGATGGTAAACTCGGGCTGGATAATACCCACGAGGGTCAATCCCGACGCATGACCACTCCGGTTTCGGCTTTCGCACCTAATCCGTGGGGGCTATATGATATGCCCGGCAATATGTGGGAATGGTGTGCGGATTGGTATGGTCCGTATGTTTCACCAGTGGACAAAGTTATTGACCCGCGAGGTCCAGCAAGCGGCGATATACGGATTCTCCGTGGTGGGTCTTGGTTCCACTCTGTAATTGATGCCAGGTCAGCCCAACGTGATGCTTTGGACCCGGGCCGTCGTCATTCAATCTATGGTTTCCGGGTAGCGGTTATGTAGTGTTGCGGCAAAATTACCAATTGTTGAACCTTAAATAGCCCCAATATAACTCTCAATACTAAAACCATGGTGGATATCCACCAGATTATATCGCTTTTCCTTTCTTGGTATTAAGCTTAAGAATATATTTGTTTTTGACCCGTAACAAATCACCCCATAAAGGTTGATCCACTAGTCTAATAAGCCTTAAGCTAGATGTGATTTTACTCCTCCATTCCTGAGCTAACTTTCTTGGTGCGGGATGTCGGGGGGTAATAAATTGAATTATCCTATCACAATTCGGTTCGCCACAGCGACAAGTGAATTCGGTGTAATAATTATCCCCTCGCCATTTATTTTCGAAAAACATCCTGTAATCGTATGTTATCTCCTCCCCACTTTTAATATCTCTTACAGCGATATCAAATCCAAACGGGGTGCCGAGCGTGTTGGAGTTGCACGAGTGATTAATGTAAATAACATCATCACATGGAAAAAGTAATACGCCATCGGATCTTTCATATGAATACTTTAGGATATGATTCCGGAGCTTTTTGGACATTGATGGGAGTTCAGAGGGGGATGAAAATCTTTTGCATTTGTCGCATTCAAAACATGTTATTGTTCCTTTTGTAAGGTTATTTTTAGCAAAAATGCCCAAGCCCCGATTGGTGGTTTTTGCTTTTTTTAGAACAGGCGACAACATGAATATAATTGTAGCAGAAAGAGATTGTTGCCGCGACAAGCCCTTGTCGTATGAAGAACCTATCATATAGCTGTTGGGGGCGCAGTCATTAAGTAAATAATGTGAGGGACTTATGGCACGGCATATTTGCCAGGATTGCGGGTATGTTTATGACCCTGATGCGGCCCTTCAGAATCGGATATCTTCGTCGAATATAGTTCAGGATGTCATAAACAGCTATTCCTCTATGGTGACGCCGATGGACGATTCCGAAGTGGTTCAGTTCGACAAGCTTCCTGAAGACTGGACCTGCCCTCGCTGCGGCGCAGGCAAGGCTAAGTTCGAACCCGAATAGCGGGAACAAATATGGGAAGATCCGAATTAATCACCGGGTTAGACATGGGTTCCGGGCGTATTGCCTGTGTCATCGCCGCCCGCGACGAGGAACACGGCAAGGTCCGCGTGCTGGGCGGAGCCTCCCTGCCCTGCAAAGGCCTTAAAGGCGGCGCTGTGGTGGATATAGAAACCGCAGCCCGCGATGTGGAAAAAGTAATGGGGATAGCGGAAGGCAAGGCTAACGAGGTGGTGGGGGAGGTTTACCTGGGCGTGCGTGGCGCGCACATGATGACGTTCGATAACAGAGGGGCCTACAACCTGGCCCGTGCTGACAAAGAAATAACCGCCGAGGATGTCGCCAATGTTATAGAGAACGCCAAGGCCTTCCGGCTTACCCCCGACCGGGAAATATTGCACGTAATTCCACAGGGCTTTTCGGTAGACCGCCTGCACGGCATACAGAACCCCGTCGGTATGGAAGGATTACTGCTGGAAGTAAACGCGCATATCGTAACGGCCGCCAACATGGCTATCAATAACCTGGTGAAATCCGTCCATAAGGCAGGGTTCCGCGTACTGGCGCCGGTGCATACGATAATGGCTTTGGGCGAACTTCTGGTATCGCGGGAAGAAAAAGAGCTAGGTTGCATGCTGCTGGATGCCGGCGGAGAAACCACATCCATAGCTGTCTATTCTGGCGGCAGCGTGCATTTTACCAAAGAGGTGCCTATCGGTGGCGACCACATTTCACGCGATATCGCCTATGGACTGGGTGTTTCGGCGGCTGTAGCCCAGGAAATCAAGGAAAAACATGGTGCCGTGCTCAGCGCTCTTATAGATGAAGGTGCAATTATAAATTTCACCCGGCTGAACACCCGCAACATAAAGGAGGTTAAGGCCCGGGAGCTCTTAACCTATATTCAGCCTCGTGTAGAAGAAATCTTCGAAATGATAGAGCAGGAACTTGAAAGATCCGGCTATAGCTCGTTGCCCGGCGGGGCGATACTTACCGGCGGTGGGGCGGTGCTAAGGGGCATGCCTGAGGCAGCCGGGCACTTGCTGAACCTTGACCAGACGCGCTTAGCCGTGCCCGCGCATGAAATATTGGAATGCCCGGATGAATATATGGCGCAAACCTACCTTGGAGCGGTGGCGCTGGTCTGCTATCCTTATTTAAGGACCTGGAATACCGACGATCTTGCCCCATCCGGCGGTGGCCTATTGCCTAATAACATTTGGCGCTGGTTCAAAGATTTGTTTTAGGAGTTAAACAGGAGGCATTATGGCTAAAAACCGAGAAGATCTTATGGAAACCATAAAGAATGTTGTTGCAGATAAATACGACGTAAAAGCGGAGGAATTGACATCTTCAAGTAAAACGGAAAAGATAGTATTCCCCCGGCAAATCGCTATGTTCCTTGCATGTGAGCTGATGGGAAAATCCCCGTCCGAAATAGCGATAATATTTAACAGGGATGTCTCGATTATTATGTTCGCACACGAGAAGATAAAAAAGCTGACTGAGATGGATCCATTTATCGCTTCGATGGTTGACCAGTTGAAGGCCAAGATACTGGATGGGCCTATTGTTACTACGGATATGCGCTGTGAGGTCATTTCAACCTCGAATCCCGAAGGTGTCGAGGAAACCGACTGTTACTATAATATTATTGACTATGCCGGCGACATGTCGGATCATGTGATGTATGTTATCAAGCATCAGACGCTTGAAAGTGCCGTCCAGGAAGCCAGGAAATTCACGTTAGACAGATGCCTAAACCGGCCGGAAAAGGGGTCGGTTTCCGACACTGTGCCGCCCAGGATGATCCGGACAGTTAAATTCGTGGAAATGCATCGTGTGGATTACAAAGGCCCACTGCCCAAGGGGTCAGCTTATTCACTGCGACGGGACAGGATTGCAGAGGATGATTAAATGCATCCAACAAAAAGGATGAGTAAATGGTGTTCTGAAATTCAAAAGCTCTGGAGAATAACAAAAAGTTGCTTAACGGGCGGACCTCATCGTGCAAATACCATGTAGATGTTCCAATATCTTCACCATAGCCAGCGTGTCCTGGCCGCAGTAGACCTTTAAAGCGGAGCGCAGCCTTTCAACCTCTGCCGGCGGCAGTTTGCCTGAAAGCATTTCCAGGTAGGCAAGCTGAGCTTCATCACCATTGGCTATCTCAAGGCCTTCATAGCTCATATCCGTAATCAGGGCCGGCAAGATGTTCTTTATGGAATACCGCCCCTGGAAATCCGGGTGGATGTAGGCCTGCTTCTGAAAAGGCCTCATCAGGTCTTTTATCCGCTCCCGCAGACCCAGCAGTGCACGGCTGTGGCGCGGGAAGTTCTCCGCCAGCTCCCGTATCCTTGTGGCCTCAAAAGACGCGTTGTAGGCCAATAGCGAGCCTTTTAGGCCTATATTAGCCAGCATAAAGGCGATAAGCT
>Ga0156536_1235_pt1 | contig 9839 bp, 11 predicted proteins | sample RifOxyB2_FD_111931 | JGI IMG/M metagenome (GOLD analysis project Ga0156536, IMG submission 111931) | Elusimicrobia bacterium RIFOXYB2_FULL_49_7 | reverse complement strand
CAAAGAAAATGAAGCTGAAAGGGGCCCTCGCCGTATCTGCCCGGACCGGAAAAGGGCTTAGCGAATTGAAACAAGCCATTCTTCAGCAATACGGAACCCCCATCAGCGACTCGGAAAGCAACCTGATTGTCAACGAACGCCAACGCGGCCATCTCATCATCGCCCTCTCTCATCTTGACGTCTTCCTGACCTTGATTGCGGATAAGCGGGGTGAAGAATTCCTCTCTATTGAATTACGCAGTGTACTCAAGGCCCTGGAAAGCCTCTTAGGCAGAGTTACGGACGATGATATTCTGAATCATATTTTCGGCACCTTTTGCATCGGGAAATGACCATGACCAACGCCGCCCCTCTCACGACTTTCCTGTTTGATCTGGGTAATGTCCTTATTCCCTTTAAATGGGACCCTGCTATTGCAGGCTTTGCAAGAAAACTGAAACGCGACCCGGAGGAGATCCGTCAAACGCTCTCCCAACCGGAATACCACCACCTTTTTAATGAGTTTTGTACGGGGCAAATCAGCCCGCACCGTTTTGTGGTCCGAATAAACACCTTACTCCGGACAGAATTCGAACTGCCCGTGCTCACTGAAATTTGGTGTTCGATTTTCAAAGAAGACAAACAAATGATGCGCCTGTTAAGAAATTTGTCAAGACAACACCGGACCTTCATTATTTCAGACACGGATCTTCTTCATTGGACTTCCCTGGATAGCCGTTACGAACTGGAACGAATCGTCAATGCCGCTATCCTCTCTTTTCGGATAGGACGACTGAAAGCGGAAAAAGGAGCCTTTAAAAAACTGATACAGGAGTTTGCCTGGGTTCCTGAGCAATGTGTTTTCATTGATGATCTGGAAAAAAATACAATGGCGGCCGCCAACGCCGGCATTCGCACCATCCTTCATCGATCCTATGAGGATACTGTAAAGCAATTATCCGAGTGGGGTATTGCAATTTCGGAATAATGGGCGCTTCGACAAGCTCAGCGCCCGGCAAAAAGATAATGCTTCGAGAATTCGCCTGCGGGCGCTGAGCTTGTCGAAGCGCCCGCAATCAAAACATCGGCGTTTCCGGACGAAACAATTTGACACTTAATTCCGACAAGTCTTTGGCTTTACCGTTGACGCGCATATCACCGGAAAAGGCGCCTGTAAAACGGACCCTTTTCCGGTCAACAGGCAATTGATTCAAATCAATATTTTTGTAATGGATATTCACATCATATTGAAAACCTTCACCCATCCTCAGGATGATCCCTTTTCCGGAAGTTTGTCCGCTAAAAACACAAGCCGTGAATTTCTGAAAACGGACCTGTTTTTCATCTAAAACAACCGTGACGGCAACTCTTTTCAACACGGTCTTTTCAAGTTTAATCTGATCAGCCGTCAACCGACCGGCCAGACGATATCGACCCGTTTTATCCATTTGCAGGGAATCCGCTTGAAGCATGAGATCCGCCATTCGGAGTTCCGCCTCTTTAAGCACCAATCCGTTTCCAAAACGACGCCCCTTTCCGATCAGATATATCGTACTGTCTTGGGCCCATTCCGCTCGGATATCCAGCTTAATACTATCCTTGTTCCAGAGGGTGATTTTGCCCGAAATGCGCGTTACCCGAATTCCCCTAAGACTCACTTCTTCTGCTGTAAACGGAATGATTCGCTCACCCTCTTTTGAGAGAAGGGAGAAGATGTCCGGTTTAAAACGGATGCTCTTGGCCGAGATCGCAGTTCCATAACGAAAACCTGACGCTTGAATTCCAGTGCCCTGAATAGACAGGCTGTCGAAACTGCCTGCTTTGCCCAACTTTTCGCTCAAGATCGACCGGACCTTATCCTCTCCTTTATTCTTGACATAATAATAGATTGAGATGACCGCAAGCAGCGTAACCAGGATGATAATTATCTTCCGTACGGACATGAGGTATGTTTCCCTTGAAAACTGTTTCTTTTCGCGAATTCCGCATCAATAGCCGAAAGCACTCCCGCTTTATTCCCGCTCCAGGCCGGGGCAACAAGATACTCTTTTGGAACATCGCCCATCAACCGCTGAACCACTATCGAACCAGGGGTATTTTCCAGAAAATCAACCACTGAAACCACATGACTTTCCATGGAGGGTAATGACAACTTCGCTTGCAAATACTCTCTTTCAAGAGGCGTATTCCGGCAAACATGGAGATGATGGATTTTGATGGAATGGTAGTTTAATCCGGCAAGAATACGACCGCTCTCTGATGCGGTCTCTTTCTTTTCCCAGGGAAAACCGAGTATCAGATGAAAGCCGATCTCAACGCGACTTCCAACAAACAAAGCCATTGCCTGTTCAACCGCCTTGAAATCATGGCCTCGATTGATTCGCCGGAGCGTGTCATCGTAAATAGATTGAACGCCGATTTCCAGGGAAACATAGCTCTTTTCAGCCAGTCGGCCTATCAACTCCGCCTTTTCAGAATCAAGACAATCGGGCCGCGTACCGATGGCAATGCCTACCACATCAGGATGGCAGAACGCTTCCCGATATAGAACTTCAAGTTGTTTCACCGGAGCATAGGTATTCGTAAAGGGCTGAAAGTAGACAATATATTTCTCCGGCCGTTCAGCACGGCTTCGGTGTTCGATGGCTTGCAGAACCTGCTGCTGAACAGTCTGGCCGCTCACCTGTCTTGCCGGGCTGAAAGCATCGTTATTACAATAGATGCAACCTTGGATAGAAAACGAACCTTCTCTATTAGGACAGGAAAAACCCGCATCAACGCTTATCTTCCGAACCGGTGAGTGGAAGCGGGATTTCAGAAAACTGCTGTAGCGAAAGTAGCGCCCTTGAGAGTTCTTCATTCGGATAAATATATTCGATTGAATGGAGAAGCGCCAAATACTAATCCTGTTATTCTTTGCTGCCTTGCTTCGTATTCTGCTTATCACCACCAGTGTTCGGCACAGTGACATGGATCTCTATTACCGGCTATGGGGAGTCCAGACAAACATCTACGGTCTATCCCATGCCTATGAACCCGTGGCTCACTATCGGGGCGTAGAATACCCGCCCCTCTCTCCCTGGCTCTTTTTCAGTATGGACAAGATAGGAAATAGTCTTAAGAAAGTGTTTGGCCCGTTTGACGCATTTTATTGGCTCCACAAGTTCTTTCTATTACTGATTGATTTAATCCTGGCCGCACTGCTTTATTTGAAGATACGGGATAGGAAGCTTGGGAAAGTTATTGCTACCTTCTTTCTTTTCAGCCCGGCGTTTTTAACCACAAGCGTGGTCTGGGGACAGATGGACAATCTCTTTACCCTCTTTCTATGTTTGACGCTCTTTGCCACCTTGGATAAGAAAGCGGCCTGGGCGGGCATGTGGTTTGGCTTGGCCTGTCTGACCAAACTACAAGCCCCCCTTTTTCTTCCTTTTTTCATTGGAGTGTGGATAATCCGAAAAGAAGGGCATTCTCTCGTTCGATTTATCGGCCTAAGCGCATCGACCTACCTGGTTGTTGCACTCCCCTTTTTGCTGGCCGGAGATGGGATGCGCCTCTTTCATCTCTACCTATCCACAAGCCGATATCACCCCTATCTCTCTGCCAACGCATGGAACCTCTGGTGGCTGTTGAGCGGGGCCAATGGGTTTCAGAGCGACCTCCCATTTATCCTCGGTTCCCTGAATAGCCGAATGGTGGGATGGCTGCTCTTTTTTATTGTCTATGGAATCATCTTCTGGAGAATGGTCCGTTCATCTGAGGATCTCGACAAGACAATACTCGGATGCGCCTTATTGGCTGCGGCTTTTTTCATGCTACCCACCCAAATGCATGAGCGTTACCTCTATCCGGCGCTGATTCTGGCCATGATCTCCATTACACTGATGCAAAAGAAGGAGAAATGGCTTTGGCTGGTTGGGTCACTCGGTTTTTTTGTGAATCTGATAGCCGCTTTGGGGCTTCAATATCCGCATTGGGCTATTAATGCGCTTTTTCAATCGCACGGTATCAGCCTTGCAATCTCGGCCATGAATACGGTGCTGTTTTTCGGTTTGGGATGGCTGTTTATGAAACGGTCGAACGACCGATCACTTCTTTAATCACATACTGCGGACGTCGATTGACAGAGAGCACCAATCGTCCGAGATATTCGCCTATCAGTCCCAGAGACATGAGGATAAGCCCACCCAGCACTAAAACAAGGAGAACCAGAGAGGTCCACCCTTCCACCGTGCTGTCCAGCGCAAAATATTCATATACATAATAGCCGGCCAGTAAGAATCCGGTAAGTGCGGCACCCATGCCTAAGAACGAGGCGATGCGCAACGGAATGACCGAAAAGCTGGTCACCAGTTTCAAGAAAACAGATGCAGAACGAATGAAATTGAAATTGCTTCTGCCGGCATGCCGGGGCTTGTGCTCCACATCAACTTCTGCAATACTCGACGTGACGGACAATAAGAGTCCCTGCACATACGGCCAGGGCCCTTCGTATTTGACCATTTCCAAGACCACCTCACGCCGGATAATCTTGAAAGGGGATAAGTAAACCCCTTTTGGTTTATAAATCAGCTTCTCAGCCACCCACCCATTTAATGCGCTGCCCAACCGTTTCCAACGCGCATGTTGCTGATGACCGAAATGGGCATAGACCACATCCGCCCCCGTGGCACGGCAAGCTTCCAGAAGTTTTGGAATGTCTTCAGGAGAGTGCTGCAAATCATCGTCCATAATGATCACAAATTCGCCCTGCGAAAGCCGAAGTCCAGCCATAATGGCATTATCCTGGCCCACATTTTTCCGAAGATTGACACCAACAATATTAGGATTCTGTTGCGCAACAGTACAGATTTTCTGCCAGGAACCATCAGGGCTATGGTCATTGATAAGGATGATTTCATAAGCAAACCCGGCCAGTACTTTTTCCAACCGGTCGCACAATGCATCGACACACGTTTCGCTGTTGTAAACAGGAATAACAATACTAAGCACTTTCACGAACCAACCTCACTATCATATCCCGGTTTAATTGCACTTGCTCCCAAGTGAAACCTACTTTGTTCGCTGCATTATTCAGCATGGCCTTGAAATTCGTTTCATTATATCGAAAGGTTTCCGCCCCTTTTCCCGCATTGGCGGCTCGCTTTGCCAGAAAGCCGATAAGACCTCGCCGGCTCGAAAGGTTGCGTACCGGCTCAGACAAAATAACCTCCGGTGCCGCAGTCATCATACGCTTCAGCAAAGTAACGGCTTGGTCATGAAAATGGTAAAACGACCCCATCATCACGCACACATCCGCAACCGGCAGCGTTTCTATTGTAAATATGTCTTGAAGATGGGCATCATGTCCATCTTTTTTCGCACGGGTCACAAAGGTGGGATTGACATCCAACCCCGTCCATTGGCGTCCGGTATCACGGCAATGGACGGCGATCAAGGTGTCCCCGAAACAGAGTTCCAGTACACATTGATGTTCCGGTCGAAACAGCCGTGACATTTCGCGTGCCCGGCAACGGTATCGCCCACGATACAACAGAGTCATGACAAGACGGTATAAAAAAAGACGGCGATAAATGAAACTGGGTTTCATTCGGCCGCTTTTCGGTCTTCGAGAATTCGGCCCTGTTCCACGCAGATGCGACGCCCGGAAAGTCGTTTCAGCAGTTCCGGATGATGGGTCGCAATAACCACGGCTTTTCCGCTCCGGTGAATATTCCGGAGCAATTGAAGAATTTCGTCGGAATGGTCGGGATCAAGATTGCCCGTCGGTTCATCGGCCAACAAGGCAATAGGGTCATTGACAATGGCGCGGGCGATGCAAACACGTTGCTTCTCACCGCTGGAAAGCGAGGGTGGCCGCTCGTGCATACGATGAGCCATACCGGTGTAGGATAAAACCTTGAGAATCCGCTTCTTGATCTCTCCGCGGGGACAACCGGCCAATAACAACGGAAGTTCCACATTCTCATACACGGTCCGATCAGATAACAGATGAAACTCCTGAAAAACCATTCCCAATCTCCGCCGCAACAGAGGAATGCGTCGTCTTTTGACCGTATGTGAATTGACCCCGTCCACCACAACCTGCCCGGAGGTGGGAAATTCCTCCATATAGACAAGATGAAGTAGGGTGGATTTTCCGGAACCGCTCTTGCCGGTAATGACTACGAATTCCCCCGTATCAATTCGGAGGTTGATATCTTGGAGAATGGGCCACTCAGGTTTGTACGTCTTGCAGACGTGAATAAATTCTATCATTCCGGAGAAACGGCCGGAGCAAGCCTGTTTTCAACGTGGAGTTTCTGGCGCATACGGCCGCAGAGGCTTTTAATGTCCTGTTTAACAAGATAGTTACTTGCAAAATCACGAATGGTCTCAAAGTCGTTATCCAAATCCAGACTGCGTTGAGAGCGGCGATCACACACCCTGAAAAGATGGACCGCATCATCAATGATGACGGGGCGACTATTTTCACCCACATTTAATCCTTTGATGGCTCCTTGATAAGAGGCCTCCAGCCCCTCTTCGGACAGCCATCCCAAATCGCCGCCCTTATGAGCCGTCAGCTTGTCGTCCGAGCAAGCCACAGCCTGCTTGGCAAAGGCACTGTCGCTGCCGCAGAAGGCGGCCAGGGAATCCAAAAAGGCCACGGCACGGAGCGTATCGGCCTTGTCCGGAAGAATAAGCGTCAGAATATGACGGACACGGATTTCCTTCTCCCCGCGTCGTTCCTCTAACTTGATAAGATGGTAACCGTAGCGCGAGCGCACAACAGGACTGATTTCCCCTACATTGAGGGAAAAAGCGGTCTTCTCAAAATTCTTGTCAAGAAAGCCCTTGGTAAAAAAACCGAGGTCCCCCCCATTCTTAGCGCTGGCCGCATCGTCGGTTTCGGCCTCAGCGAGTTTTTCAAAGGAAACACCGGCTTGCAACTTGGCTTCAGCCGACTCAATCCGTTTCCGGGCCTTTTCCACAATGGCCGGTGCCGCCGCTATCCGTTTCATGATATGGGAAAGACGGATGCTGGATTTCTCATTCGGCAGACTGTCCCGGTAGTCGGCAAAGAAGCGTTCCACCTCCTTGCGGGTGGGCGATCGTTTTTGCTTAAGACTCTCCACCAAACGCATCTTCATGAGTTCTTCATTGATCTGCTTTTCCAGATTCTTTTTAAGTTTGGCCACGGTCAGCCCGTAATTCTGCATTAGAACTTTTTCAAGATTATCCAAGGAGCCGACCTGGGATACAAAGCTTTCAATCTTGTTGTCCCGCAGGGCATTCACTTCCTCGCGCGACACCTTGATGCTTTCCGCTTCAGCCTGTTTTAGCAGCAGTTTATCTTCGATCATGCTTTCGAGAAGTTGACGGCGCACCTCATCAAACTCCACCCCGGTCGGCACAGCTTTGCCGTTGTTTTGAAAGGAAAAACGGGCCAGCTCATTCAGTTCGGATTCCAAAATGATATCATCGTCAATCACGGCCGCAATCCGATCGAGCGGAATTTCCGCGGCATAGAGCAAGGCTAAGAGTGCCGCTAAAAAAAATGCTGATTTATTCATGGGTGGTCAGATGCTCCTCTGGTTTATTGGCCGGCATTGGGCACCATGGCCGGCACCGGGGAAGACTCCGACGCCTCGGTCTCAAGGGAGGACGATTCCGATTCCCGACGGCCCGGGATCAAATCTTCCTGCAATTCAACCTGCATATCCTGACGCATGGTCCCGATCAACTCATCCAAACGCTGTTTACGGGTCTGTGAAGAAAGCCGCCCGATGATTTCCTCGCGAACACTCTCCAAGGGCTTTATTGTCCCGGGTGTCTTTTTATCGATGATTTTAACGATGTAATGACCGAAAGGGGTCTTGATCGGCGGTGTGGTTCCTCCGGCCTTGATATCAAAAATGATGTCCGCCAGTTCCGGCATGATTTCATTCCGGGTTAAAAATGGAAGACCGCTGGTGGACGGAATCGGATCCAGGGAATATTGTTTGGCCAAATCCAGAAAATTGTCCGCTGTCACCTGGGAACGAATTTTCCAAGCCTCCGCCAAAGTTCGGACATTAATATGAATATACTGAACCTCGGTTTCCTTCCGGGTGAACTTGTCGACATGGTCTTGATAATAACTCTCCACATCACGGTCCGCAATATCGGCGTTTTGAGAAGAGAGACGGCTAATCATCTCGGACACCAGCAAATCACGCTGCATCTTGCTGATACGGGTCCGGATATCCGGCTCCCGATCGATCTTGCGGGCTAATGCGGCTTGGTAGAGAATCTCGGTATCAATCCAGCGTTTGACGTAATCCACATTCTGCTGATAGGTAATAAAATCGGAATATTCGGGAGGAATTCTTTTATGAATATCCTCCACGGTCAATACCGCCTTACCGACACGGGCCACCACATGACCGGGTTCGGAATTTCCGGTTTTCAGGAAATTAAACAGAAAATATCCGATGGCCAATCCTAAAAGGATGATAAGGATGATGGAAAACAGCAGTTTTTTACCCATTATTCAATATAATATACTATTTTTTCATCGGTGACATCTAAAGAATCCCCTGATGACAAAAAAAAATGTTTTTCCGGTCATAATAGGGTTATTCATCATGTGCGTCCATGCACAGCCGGACACCCTTCTCAGACAACCTTTTGATTTCCGCCTCCCGTCCGAATTCGGCTCCATTTTAAGCGCTCTTGAAACTCAGGAAGACTCTATTCCCCTTCAGGCCGTAGCTGCCATCGGCTATGATTCGCTTGCGTGTCGTCTGTATGTCTTTTTCAGGGATTCTACCGGCCACGCCCGGCAAAGAGCTTTTCCCTTGACAACGGAAGGCTACCACCGTCTCGTTCAACCGCCCGTCTCCCAGGCAATGGGACCCATTGCCAACAAGAAGGGATTACGTCAAGAGGGGCGTGTTTATTTTATCACGCATACCACACTGAAGTCCCTATACGTCTATCCCGCCGGTATTACGGAAATATTCCCCCATCTGGACGGACAAGTGGCAGCCGGATTGACGTTGTTAGCCGGCAGCAGTTCACTTTACGGAGCCTATGCCTTCACCAAGAAACGTCCTCTGGATTACGGACGAGTCACACTGATGAATTACGGAGGAGAATTGGGCTGTATTTATCCCATTCTGACCGGAGCCCTGCTTCGCAACGGCACATCCATCGACCGACCTCGTATCAGACGGAATACCTTGGGCGAACCGGAAATAGGAATGGACTACGGAGGAAACATCAGTCGCAAAATAACGGCCATCGGTTCTATGGTCGGTTTTCCCCTGGGCCTCTATGCCGGTTCTCGGGTGAATTTGGCCGGTCTTGATTCTTACGGAAAAACGGCATTTGCTCGGGACCTCAGCCGTTTCGGCTTTTTGTATGGCTATCTTCTTCCTCTTTATGGAGACAACGGAAACGAGGAGGATTACTTTGCCGTTGCCTCCGGTTTGACAATGGTCTTTCTGCCCGCCGGTTTTTATCTTGGCATGAAAATCGCCGAACATCGGGAAATATCGGCAGGACGGAGCTTTATGGTCCTGACGACCGGCGTGATGGGCAGTTTGACCGGTCTTTTTCTTCCCACGCTTTTTGAGAAGCCTATCTTCGGCTTTGACAGACGTCTGTATATCACCACCACACTCGCCGGACATGCCGTGGGTACCGGATTCGGCCTTTTTTTCAAGTCCTCGGAAAGGTATTCCTTCGGGCAAGGCGTCTTTACCGCGCTCTCTGCTGCGGGTGGTGCGGCCATTGCCATCAGTTTTCCCCTGATCGCCCAATCTGACGATTCCCAGCTCTATACGGGGCTGGCCATGATCGGCGGATGGGGCGGGTTCTACGTGGGCGAGAAA
>Ga0156536_1067_pt2 | contig 9948 bp, 9 predicted proteins | sample RifOxyB2_FD_111931 | JGI IMG/M metagenome (GOLD analysis project Ga0156536, IMG submission 111931) | Elusimicrobia bacterium RIFOXYB2_FULL_49_7 | reverse complement strand
GAAACCGACACCATAGAGGACGCCTATGCAAATGAATATCCAACGGAAATGGGCTTCGGCATGGCCGATGATCCAAAAATTGAATAATATCCCGGCTCCGAGGCTGATGGCCCTGAACAGCCCGTAAAAACGGCCCAGGAGGGGCTGCGGGACGACGTCGTTGATCAACCCGTTATAAACGGCATTGACAATCACGGTGGCGATGTCAAACAAGGTCCAGAGAAAGAAGAAACAAATCAGTCGGGAAGGATTAAGCCCCGGTGAATGAATGCCGAGAATTCCGTGGAGATACTCGCCCAGCAAGGGACAGAAGGCTAAGCCTATGATGGCTAATGCTGCGATCGGCGTTGGGCCCAACAGAAAGGGAATCCTGCGTCCCAGGCGCCCGCGGTAACGGTCCGAGCGGTAGCTGATAATGGGCCCCAGGAGCAGTCCGAGGCCGGAAGGAAGCGTGCCGAGCAGAAACCCTGCGAGAAAATCCGATGCTTGGAACTGCCTCAGCATAAGCTGCACGATTGGGTAGACCGCCCGCTCCTTCATGGCCCAGGCGAAATCGCCCCATAACAGCCATGCAAAAAGCGCGAACAGACCGGAGGATGTATAGGTGAGCGTTCCGGCGCGCCAGGTCTTCTTGTTCATCTTTTTACCTGATATTCCAGATAATGCCTGAAGGAAAAAGGATTGTTGCAACCTTAACACTATTGCAACGGATGGGAATAAGATATACAGAAGACCGTTATGCAATCAAGCAAAAACTACCGGGCTATTTTTCCAAATCCAAACTTCGTATATACTCCTGCCACCCATTCATCCGATTCGCGGGTGAGGCCGTGTTCAAGATTGAGATTGAGCGAAAGACGGGTAAAAGAACGGATCAGGTTCACTCGGGCCACGGAATAATGCGCTAACTGGGTGGACGAGAGGCCGTTTTTCATGCCCGCCACTTCGGTTTTGAAGGACCAGGCCTTGGAGAGGACGTGTTCCAGCGAGAGGCCATAAGGAATCTCATCCGCCTGGCCGGAACCGCGTGTGTATTCCACCGGACTGCCTATGGGCAAGAGACCGATGCGGCCATGGAGAAGCCAGTCATCCTCCAGGTGTTTTGAAAAAAGAAAAAGGAGAAGGTAATCCGCTACGCCCGTGTCTGCTCCGGCCAAGCCGTTACTTTCATCATAATTATGGTTGTTGTCCCATATTGTAAAGGGCTTGGCGCTGCTGAATTTGATACCCAGAGTAAAGGCAACGGCAGGTCGCCGGCGTGATTCTTCCAGCACCTTGATTTTGGTCCGGAACCGGGGTGATTTGCCGCCCATGTTATGAATGTCTTGATAGGGAAATTCCACAAAAAGATCCGTGATATCCGCTTGAAGGAGAATATTGTCGGAGGGCGAGAATTCAAAATAGAGGGGCACGGTCACCATTAACCGCTCCTGCCATTTAGGATTGCGGACCAGGGGCATCTTTTCCGTATAATAGGCCAGAGCGCCGGTTTCAAAGGACCATTCCCCGCGAGTGTGGAAATAAGCATCATCCATGCGTGAGTAGAGATATCCGAGTTGGTGGCCGAAATTGAAATTGCTTTTCCGAATGGTATTGCCGGTTTCCTGAGCCATGCTTGAGAAGGTCAGGAGCGTCAGCAGAAAACAGAACGCGCGAATCATGTTATGAGTAGGGGAAGGCGGAAAATACCTTGCGATAGGAAATGGACCCACTTTCCTCTTCGAACGCTTCATAGAAAAGAACGTCCATCAGGGGGGTCAGGTATGTTGAGATGAAAGAAGCAGCTCTTCGGAGGGGAAAATGTGCAGGATGGTGTCGATATTGGTGACATGCATGATGTCCTGAATGTCAAGATTCGGTTCCAAAAGGCAGATTTCCCCTTGCAAGGCTTTCAGGCGTCGGGCCGTGAGAAGCAACACGGCCAAGGCGCCGCTGTAGATATAGGAAATCTTATCAAAACGGACGGCAATGAACAGGGTACCCCGTTTGATGAGTCCGTCAATGAAGATGTCAAGGTCCTGCAGGTCTGAGATGATGGTCAGGTCGTCACAGATTTCAAGCACCGTGAATTTACCGACATTGTGTTTTTTGGTTATCATACCGATAAAATATAACTTTGTCCGTTGTTGGTTGAAAAGGAAAAGCCTTCGGCTTTTTATTTGAACCCGGACGAATAAACCCGTCTTTGCACCCGACAAACTTGCGAATGATCGGCATAGACAGTATATTTTGCATGGAGTCCTCATGTCTAATATCTTTTACACCCTCCGATGGCCCTCTCTATTATCGTTTTTCATATTGATGGCACTTTTTTCAATAGCCAATTCAAGGATACAGGATACCCTTCCTCCGGTAGGTCGAATCACCAAACCGGGCAATGCCAATATCCTGACAACGAATACTATTCAATTGAGCGCAGAGGCCTATGATAAAGAAAGTGGAATTAAGACCGTATCCTTTTTTGCTTCTTACACAGATCCGAATAGAGGCCCGAATATAAATGAGCGGATTGGCGATGATTCCATTCCCCCCTATACTCATCTTTGGGACTGTTCGCATTTACCCGATCAATCCTATCGGGATATTAGATTATTCTGCAAAATAGTTGATTCCGCAGGGAATCACTGTACCACAGATGAGATATACCCTGTTTTAGACCGCCACGTTGAATTATCGAAAAATAAAGCGATATCCCATCAAACAAAAAATAAAATTAATGTTGACGGTCTATTTGAGAAAACGTGGGCCGCCTTCCCGTACGTTGAATTTAAAAATGATGATAATGATTGTAAAGGGTTTTCCTGCTGGGACAAGGATTTTTTATACTTCTTTTTTCAGATAAAAGATGATTTTATTTTCAATAGAGTCCATGAAGTAGCGAAGGGTGAAAATGCATGGGATTCAATGCCGATTGCGTCTTATGCTGCGGGCACTCCTCCTCTTGTCAATATAGACGATTGCCTGGTTCTGTATTTTGATGCAAACGGTTCTTTTTCCGAACTTCCTGAACCTGACGACAAGTTTCTTTATATAGCCCCGACCGGTGTTTTTAAGGCAGTGTCATTCGATTATTTCAAGAGGCAAATTGTCTATAACTGGCATCATTACATAAAATGTCGTACGACAATTCAATTATCCGGATATACGGTTGAAATAGGTATTCCCTGGAGCGTATTAGGAGTGATGCCCAGAAACAACCATACGTTGGGTTTTAATATTAAGATGGTTGACCGTGAAAATGCTCATTCTCAAAGAATAATTTCAAGCTGGACGACCCTGCCCAATATTACAAATAATCCCAGCGAATGGGGAAAGCTTGTATTGGCTGATAAGCCCTGGGGTTTTCTGTCTATCTTGTTTATTTCAATTTTAATAATCTTAACAATCACTCTGATTTATGTCATATTATCCGTATTTAATAATACAAAAAAGCAAAAGACATTACCTGCATCAAAATATGGAAAAGCCATTAAGATGGCGCAGGATTATGTCTTAATTCATTATAGGAATGATGAATTGCGTATTGAAGATATCGCCAAAGAGGTTGGATTAAATCCGCAGTATTTTGGCAGGATATTTAAAAAAGAGATGAAAATATCCTTTTCCGAATATCTAAACAATGTACGCATGGTTAATGCAAGAGAACTCCTTTTAAAAACCAATAAAAATATTACGGAAATTGCATATGAAGTCGGTTATTTCAGTTTACAGAATTTTCAACATGTTTTTAAAAAATCGGAAAAAATATCTCCGGGTGATTTCAGGAAAAGAGGTAATCCGTGACTGTTTTTGCGTTTTTTCTTTATTTTCTCTGATTTTATGTCATTTTCTCTTTTATTCATATTTATTTTTATAAAAATAGGAAGTATCATTTATGCCTATTCCTTATCTTTTCAGTACATTCCCATTAAAGGGATATCTTAATGGGAGAGATAACCTGAAACTTTAAAAAGATAGAGAGGAATTTATGGCAAAATTCAGCAAAATGCTACTCTTAACAATGGCAATGTTAGTCATTGTTAATGCACAAGTTACACTCAACTTAAAAGATGACGGCTACCGCGGGATATGGTATATGAACGAACCCTCCAATGATGTGTATGTTTATAAATACAGCGGCGGCCTTGGGACTTATTGCGCCAAGCATCAGCCCTTTGCCGTTTACTGTAAAGAAGTCAATAAAACGTTCTTCTGTTACGGCGGAACAAGTAAGACGAGCTACACACAATTATTGCACATGGTTTCGTATTATGATCATGCGACCGGTTCCGTTCCCCGTCCGACGATTGTGCTCAACAAACAAACGGATGACGCCCACGATAATCCCGTCATTTCAGTGGACGATTCCGGTTATATCTGGTTATTCTCGACCTCTCACGGTACGAGCCGTACTTCATATATCCATAAAAGCACAACGCCCTATAATGTTGATGAATTTGTGCGTATTTATGCTACAAGGATGGAAGATACAACAGCGGTATCGTTGAATAATTTTTCATACATGCAAATATGGCATGATTCCGCAAAAGGTTTTTTCAGTTTCTTTACGCGTTACTACTGTCCTGTTTTTCGGACGCCAGGCTATATTACCAGTCAAAACGGCGTTCAATGGTCGGAATGGAAACCCATGGCGATTATGGGACAGGGCAGCTACCAGATCAGCGTTACGAATAAAAATAAAATCGGTACCGCGTTCGACTATCATCCTTCCGGAGGCGTTAATTACAGGACGAACCTGTATTACCTGGAAACACCGGATCGTGGCGCAACCTGGCGGACGGCCGATGGACAGGCCGTTACGCTGCCTCTAAGCCAGATCAATAATACCGCCTTAATACATGATTACGAGAGCGAGGGGCTTCTGGTCTATATAAAGGACATTCGTTTCGACAGCAATGACAATCCGATTATTCTTTATCTAACAAGCAAAGGCTATGAATCCGGTCCGGAGAACGATCCGAGGACCTGGACAACGGCCCGCTGGACAGGGACAACGTGGGACATAAAGCCGGCGTTCACCTCGGGCAATAATTATGACATGGGTTCGCTTTACCTTTTAAACGACAGCACCTGGAAAATCATCGGGCCCACCGAAATGGGGCCGCAGCCCTATAATCCCGGCGGTGAAATCGCCCTGTGGACGACCTCTGACCGCGGCAATACATGGGTCAAAACAAAACAGCTCACCTCGGGCAGTCCGCGCAATCACACCTTTGTACGGCGTCCGGTAAATGCCGACTCTGCTTTTTGGGGGTTATGGGCGGACGGCCATGGGCGCATGCCTTCAACATCCTATTTGTATTTTTGCGACATGCATGGCAATGTACGGCTTTTACCTCCCAATAACATGACGACCGATAATGTGGTCCCTGGAATATTCACGGGTTTCAACCTGATGCGAATCGACCTACTTCCGGAGCATGTATTAATGTCAACAAACCACACCTATCAATTAAAGGTAATCGGTTTTTATTCCGACAGCAGTTCTTTGGAAATCAAGGACAGTCTTGTATGGTTTATCCGTTCCCCCGGTATTATCACTGTCAATGACAGCGGAAAAGTGACGGCCTTTTCCGAAACAGGGACGCAAACGGTTGTTTGTTCGCTCACAACATCAGGAATTAAAGACAGCTGCATCATTGATGTTGTCGATACCATAGGCTGTTATTTCGATGATTTCGACAGGGTGGCCAAGCTCTCCTGGACGCCGTTACATTCTTCATACTGGTCTATTGATTCGGATATTGATAATTATGCTTATCATCTGAACAATACTGATTATGTTGTCAATGGTACCAAGCCCGGCGAATATTCATTGTTGGACAATGTTACGGTAAAAGATTTCGAGCTGGAGGTGCGAGCCCGTTCAACGGAAAGTGCCAGCAATACCTGGGCGGATTATGTAATACTATTCGGGTATGAGAACGCTGATAATTTCTATTGTTTGCTTGTCCATGCAACAACCGGAGCGCTTTATAAGTTTACAAATGGGATACGCGATACTCTTTTTAATTTTGGAGGGCCGCTGATTACCGACCGAACCTATGATACCTTGAAAATTATTTCAATTGATAGCACTATTCAGGTTTTCCTTAATGGGACTCCAAAATGTTCCGTTACAGAAACAATAGACTCCGCCGGACAGGTCGGTCTGGGCTCCTTTAATGATGCCGCTTATTTTGACGATTTTAAACTGACCCCATTATCCTCCGGGGTCGTCAACCGTGAAATTAATTCAACAAACGTTCCCTTCTCAATTAACATGGGTCCCAATCCTTTTAATCCGACGGTCACTTTATTTGTACAACTGGCTACCGGCAACGGAGGGGGCGAGTCTATTATTCCGGAAGTCTCCATTTATGATATAACAGGCAAACTGATCAAAAAATTAAGACCGCTTGGTGCAAAGCAATCAATGCATTACACATATATCTGGGACGCACAAAAAACATCTTCCGGCTTCTACATTGCCCATCTTCGAATCGGGGATAAGACATTTGAAAGGAAGCTTGTCTTAACTAAATGAGTATTCAAGCGAAGTCTGAAAGGGCGTTATGTGAAATCACACGATCGATTCGCACCCGTTTACAGGATGTGTACGGTCCGGCGTCGGCAGACTCGCTTTTCCATGCGGTTGAAAGGTTGATCCAGAGGAAAAGACGGACCCTTTCGGTTTCGGCTGGACCGCGTTTTTCCGAAAAGGATGCGCTGCTTATCACTTACGGGGATACTTTTCTCTCGCCTGACCGTTCGCCGCTTTCCACGCTGCATACCTTTCTTCAGGAGGAGGCCGGCTCGCTTTTTTCCTTTCTCCATCTGCTTCCGTTTTATCCCTGGACATCGGATGACGGCTTTGCGGTCACCGATTTTCGTCAGGTTAACCCCAGCCTCGGAACTTGGCAGGATATCCAAGCGCTGGGGAAAGAATGGAAACTGGTTTTTGATGGAGTGGTGAACCATGTGTCGTCCGACAGCCTATATATGAAGGCCTATCAACATGGTGATCCTGATGCCGAGGATTTCTTCATTGCCCTGCCCCCGGAAACCGATACCCGTTCCGTGTTGCGCACCCGGACCCTGCCTTTGCTGCATGAATACCAGACGACCCAGGGTCCGAAATGGCTTTGGACCACTTTCGGACCGGATCAAATCGACTTGAATTTCAAAAACCCCAAAGTGTTTCTGGAAATCATTGATGTTCTTCTATTTTATGTGGAACAGGGTTGTCGGATGATACGACTTGATGCTATTCCGTATCTTTGGAAGGAATTGGGCACTTCCTGCGCACATCTACCCCAAACACATCAACTGATCAAGCTCTTTCGCGATATTCTGGATTGGGTATCGCCGGACATCCTTCTTTTGGCGGAAATTAATGCTCCTTGGCCCGACAATGTCGCTTATCTCGGGGACGGCGGGGATGAAGCGCAACTGATCTACAATTTTACGCTTTCCCCTCTTATTCTCCATGCGTTGGTTTGTGAGGATGCGTCGAATCTGACCCAATGGGCCAGCCGCCTGCCGCCTTTGCCGGCTGGAACAACGCTTCTGAATATCACGGCCTCTCATGACGGCATCGGAATACGACCGACGGAAGGGGTGCTCCCTGAAGAAGCGCGGCGTTGTCTGACCGAGTTGGCGGTGCGGCATCAAGGCGCGGTAAGCGGCAAGAAAAACAGCTACGGCACGGTTTGTTCATATGAATTGAATGTCAGCTATTTTGATGCGTTGAACGATCCTGCTGTTCAGGAGCCGCAAGAGGTGCAGGTCCGCCGTTTCATGCTGGCTCAATTGATTACCTTTGCTTTTCGGGGAATGCCCGGTGTTTACATTCAAAGCCTTATCGGTTCCAGAAACAACCTGGCAGGCGTGCGTAAAACGGGACGGGCTCGAACCATCAATCGTCGGCAGTTCGATTTGACCGAGATTCAACAGGAACTCGGGACACCCGGCCATCTGCGGCAATCGGTATTGTCCGAGTATCGCCGGTTGCTCTCTCTTCGTCGGAAGGAAAAAGCGTTTCATCCGGATGCGCCTCAGGCGGTGCTGGATTTGTCTCCTTCGGTGTTTGCTTTGAAACGGGGCGGTTTGCCGGGAGGGGAGGAGATACTGGCTTTACATAATGTCACCAACCGAACCGTGAGGGTTGATTTGAGCCGTTATCTGTCAGGGGAGCGTTATCAGGATCGATTAACGGGCGTATCGTATGCACGAACGGATCTTTGCACAATGGACTTGACTCCCTATCAATGTGCCTGGCTGAAGAAAGAAACATTGATCTCTGCATAGCTGCTGATTTATCATTTACTGTCTATGATAAGACTCCTCCTGTTTGTGCTGGGCGTGTTCGTTTATGGCCAAACCGATACGCTTCAGGTGATTGCCGTCGGCGATGTCATGTTTGCTAACACGGGTACCGGTTTTCTGGATCGCTACGGAATCGATTATCCGCTCAAACAGGTGAAGTCCGAGCTCCAACAGGCGGACATTCGCGTCTGTAATCTGGAACTCCCCATTGCCGATACCGGTGAAGCGGCCCAAAAGACCTACACCTTCCGTGCACCGGTACGACACGCGGGCGTGGTCTTGGATGGCGGTTTTGATGTGGTTCATCTGGGTAACAACCATGTTCTTGATAATGGCATTTCCGCCTTTTACCGAACGCTGGATGTACTGGACAGTCTGAAAGTCGGCCACATTGGGGGTGGTCGGAATCTGGCGGATGCACGCAAGCCTTATATTATAGAAAAGAAGGGGTTGCGTATCGGATTTTTAGGCTATTCCCTGGTTTTTCCGGAGGATTTTTGGGCCAAGACAAACCGGCCCGGAACAGTCTTCGGCCATGAGGATGTTATCCGGCAGGATATGGCGGCCTTGCGCGATTCCGTTGATTTGCTTTTTGTGGTCTTTCATTGGGGCGCAGAAAAGATGACGGTGCCCAAGGATTATCAGAAACAAATCGGCCATCTTTGCATCGATCTCGGCGCAGACGGCGTGTTCGGCCATCACCCCCATGTGCTCCAGGGGATGGAACTGTATAAGGGAAAGCTGATTGCCTACTCTCTCGGCAATTTCTCTTTTGCCACTTGGACCAATGCGGTCTGGGACTCGGCCATCCTCCGGTGCTATTTTTCCGGAAAAGAATTTGTCAAAGCGGAAGTGGTGCCTTTGCTTATCAATAATTTCAAAGTCGAATTTCAACTCCGGATTTTAACCGGGGCGGATGCACGGAAGTCATTGAGCGGTCTTGCGGCGCTTTGTGATTCGGTGAATACTCATCTGACCATCGAAGGAGAACGCGGTTTTATTTATCCGACACAGGAATAATCTCCAGAAATGGAGTGAGGATTACCCTATTTTACCGAATTTGAAATGAGGGGGTGGTTGTTGTCGCCTGTTTCAACCGCCGATATTCTTTTATGACAAAAACAGCGGTAATGGCCGTTGCCAGGAAATCAGACAACGGTGCCGAGTACCAGACCCCGTATAAACCGAAAAAACGAGGCAGGATGTAAAGTGCGGGAATGAAGATAATCACCTGTCGCAACAGATTGAGCAGGATGGATATTCTGGGCCGTCCAATGGCCTGGAAGTAATTGGCTGCAACGGATTGAAATCCCACCAGAAAGACCAGACTTAGAAAAATCCGAAGTCCCGGTTCCGCTACGTTGCTTAAAGCAATATCGCCGCGACTGAAAAGCGTGACTAATTTATGTGGAAAGAGATGGATGAGCGCAGCCCCGATGGTTGAAATGACGGTAGCCGCAATAAGCGCCTGACGGAATGCGGCGCGTACCCTATCATAAGCTTTGGCCCCGTAATTAAATCCGATGACCGGTTGTGCGCCCTGATTGATGCCGATGATGGGCATGATGAAGAGCATGGCCACACTGTAAATGACGGCCATGCTGCCCACGGCCAGGTCACCGCCGTAATGGGCGAGGCTTT
>Ga0156536_1082_pt1 | contig 10002 bp, 8 predicted proteins | sample RifOxyB2_FD_111931 | JGI IMG/M metagenome (GOLD analysis project Ga0156536, IMG submission 111931) | Elusimicrobia bacterium RIFOXYB2_FULL_49_7 | reverse complement strand
TTGGAAAAAGACTTTTCCAACCATATAGGTTGGGTGTGTATTGAACGATAGCGGCATCAAACCCTCTTTCCTGCAACCCGTCCGCCTGCATCAGGATTTTGGAAGGGTCTTTTCCCGCATCAAACAGAACGGCTTCGGCTTCTTCACCCAGCGCTTCCAACAATATTGCCGTATGGTCGGCCACCCCACCTTTTTGCGGAGAAACGACCGGAGAAAATAAGGCGATTTTCATACAGGGAAAATAATAATTTCATTTGATACTGTGTCGGAAATAGATTATTTTAGAATAAGTTTAAAAGGAAAATAAAATGAACAAATACTCCATTGCGTTCCTCTCACCGGGCAACAATCTTCTGCACCGTATCGTCATGGCAAAGAATGAAGAAGAGGCGCTTCGCACCTTTTTCAACGAAATCAAATTAGCCAGTTATACCCAGGACGATGAAGGTTTCTTTTACTTCAAAGAAGATTTCACTTTCGGTGATCGTCCGGCCGGTAACGTTATTAAACTATAAATTCTAAAAAAGAATTTTCAATAAGAATTCCTGACGTCCTTAAAAAAGAGGTCATGACAAATGAAGCGCTTAACTCTCGTTTTAGCAGCTGTATTTTTCGTCTCACTTTCAGTTCCCCTCTTTTCTCAACTGCAACTTGACGACCAAGATGAAGCGGAACGCGTCCACTACGGCCTTTCCCAAGCGGAATGGCAGATGTTCAAGCAATCGGGCATGTCCATTACGGAACTGGAACGACTGGTGGAATGCGGTATTACAATGAATGAATACAACAGCCGCCCCTGGATGTCCGTAGGCGTTTCCGAAAAAATGTGGATACAGGAAAAGTGCAAGGGTATGAGTAATGAAGGTATTCAGGCCTTCCACGAAAAAGGCGAAGGGGATCACGGCGTTCTTTTCGCATTCCTTCTTCCCGGAAGCTATCACTGGCTGAATAAATCTTACGGGAAGGCGACGCTGCTATCCAGTACATTCGCGCTGTCGGTTTCCTTCTATTTTCTTTTGCCGCTTAAGGAGGATGTCACGCCTTCCAGTACGGTAGACGGCGGCCATTCCGGAACGGAAATCCGCAAAACAAGACGCCCTGCATTTATTATCATTGCGGCCGGAGATATGCTGCTCTCGGCTATTCTGGCTTATCGCAATATCCACCGCACCAAACTGCAGGATGAGATGCCCGAAGAAGCATCCTCCTCCCTTCATTTTAATTATCATAACGGACGTCCCGGGTTGGCTTGCTCCTGGAAATTCTGAGACTCTCCTTTTTTCATCAACGCCACCGATATTGAAAATACGGTCGTAATTAACTATAATTTAGTTATAGCGATCCTATAGGAGCGCGAACTATGTATATTCACACTTTCTTTCTACTCTGTTTGGTATTTGTTGCTGTCCCCGCACAGGATTTCTTCGGTCCGGAAAAGCCCTTTACAAAAGACCGTTTGACGAATGGTTCCACGGTGTTGGGCATGAACACTGCCACGTCACCCAGCCTCCTTGATCCCGCGCGTTTTTCCATGCATCAAAGTTATTCCATGAGCTATGTTTCCAGCGGCGGCAACGGCGATATGACCGGCCTCTATTTAAACCGTCTTCAATACGATTTTTCCGCTCCGGTAACCCTGCTCGTGGACGTCGGCTTTTTTCACAAACCCCTTTCTTTATTGGAGGGAGGCAAGGACAAGTCCGATGGTCAAAACCAAACGCTCACGATTCCCCGTGTCGGGCTTTTCTACCAGCCGACCAAGAATCTTTCCATGTCTTTCCAATATTTTCACACTCCTGCCGGCTACGGGTTGGTCACGGACCCTTTCAGTACGAACCCTTTTGGTTTTTCTGATTTTCGACATCGGGAGTCTCTCGAATCATCCGGCCGATAGATGAAAAAAGCGGTCTATTTTGTACTGATATTTTTCATAGCATCTCTGCTTATCGTCTTCTTTTTTCTAACAAAAAATAGTCGGCGCGATACCGACATATCGGCCTCCATCCCGAACATCGGTGCCATCCAAATCTTGAATGGTTGCGGCATAAAAGGGGCGGCTACGGCCATGCGGGACCATCTTCGGGAAAAGGGCTTCGATGTCAAGAAAATTGATGATGCACGCGACTGGAATTACCATCAAACCCTGATTGTCTCGCGGACAACGGACATGACCACTGCAAAAAAAGTAGCCTTGGCGCTTCATACGGACAATGTGCTGTTGCTTCGAAATAATGATCAATTCTTTGATGTCACCGTTTTTATCGGCCGAGATTACCGGGATCTTCTGAAAGCGGATCAATGAAACATCTCTTCTTTTCCGTGGGCGAACCTTCGGGCGATCTTCATACCTCAGCCGTCATCCGTCGCTTATCCGGTTTCCGTCTAAGCGGATTAGGCGGAGATCTCATGATCGATGCGGGCTTCCCCGCACCTCTTTTTCATATTCGGGAAACTGCGGTTATGGGTTTTACGGAAGTGGCCGGACGCTACCTGAAACTTCGTCGTATTTTCAAACAAACCGTGGAGGCGCTTCGGTCCACCCGTCCAGACTTGTTAGTCTTGGTCGATTATCCGGGATTTAACCTCCGCTTGGCTGCCGAGGCCAAAAAGTTGGGTATCCCAACCTTATACTATATCGCACCTAAGGTGTGGGCCTGGGGAAAAGGCCGCTTGAGCAAAATGCGCAATACAATCGATCAGCTGGCCGTCATCTTCCCTTTTGAAGAGTCCTTTTTCTCAAAGGCCGACATACGCACCACCTATGTGGGCAATCCGGTTTCTGAAATCACCCATTCCCTTCCTGCCCGTGAATCCTTTCTCAACCATCTTGGTCTGTCCAATTCCGATCGTCTCTTGGGCCTGTTGCCCGGCAGCCGAACTCAAGAGGTGGACCGAATGTTACCGGTTATGATAAGTGCAGCCAGACGCCTGTTAGCCGAAAAACGGTTTGATGCGCTACTCCTTTCCAAAGCGCCTTCACTGACCTTATCCGCACTACGTCCTTATTTGCCGTCCGACCTGCCCGTTCACATCATCGAGCATGGTCCTGCACCGGTGATGGCCTTTTCGGACTTTCTATTCGTCAAGTCCGGTACGGCCACACTTGAAACGGCGCTCTTTGAAAAACCCTTTATCGTACTTTATCGAACATCGCCGATTTCCGCCTTTATCGGGCGCCGCTTAGTCAAACTGCCTCAATTCAGTATGGCAAACATCGTATGCGGTGAAGAGGTGGTGCCGGAACTCTTTCAGGAAGAGGTGACCGAAGAAAATCTCTTCCAAACCAGCAAGACACTGCTGGATTCTCCGGAACGACTGTCGGCCATCCGCAGAAAATTTCAGGAAATGAAGGCTCTTTTTACGGGCCATGTCCCATCCCGTCATGTTGCAGATCTGATTGGAGAAATGACTCATGGATAAATTCATCATTACCGGCGGACATCCCTTATCCGGCACGCTTCGTATCGGCGGGTCGAAAAACGGTTCCCTCCCCTTAATGGCTGCCGCTCTTCTGACCAAAGGCGTTACCACACTCACGGATGTACCTCATCTGATGGATGTCCGGACAATGAGTAACGTGCTCCGCGTGATTGGAGCCAAGGTATTCGGAAAAGGAAAGGTATTTAAGATTGATACCACCCATTGTGACCATTTTGAGGCCCCTTACGATCTCGTCAAGACCATGCGCGCCTCTTTCTATGTGTTAGGCCCGCTTTTGGCGCGATATCATCGGGCACGTGTTTCATTGCCGGGCGGATGCGCCTGGGGTCCAAGGCCCGTGGATCTTCACCTGAGAGGATTGGAGGCATTGGGCGCCACGATTAACACGGATGCCGGTTATGTTGAAGCAATCTCCAAGGGTCGCTTATCGGGCGGTTCTTTCGAGTTCGATAAGGTCAGTGTAGGCGCTACAGCGAACCTCATCATGGCTGCGGTACTGGCTAAAGGGAAAAGCCGGCTTATTAATACGGCCAAAGAACCTGAGGTGACCGGACTTATCCTTTTTCTTCGGAAAATGGGTGCAAAAATAAAGGAAATCAAAGAAGGAGTTGAAATCACCGGTGTCCCGGAACTGAAGCCCGTTCGAATGAAGGTTATACCGGATCGCATTGAGGCGGGCACCTTTCTCTCCGCAGTCTGCCTTTCCGGCGGAAAAGTGCGGCTTGAAAACTGTCCGGTTTCGGACATGGCTTCCGCCATTGATACCTTCCAAAAGACCGGGATGACCATCCGGACGGACCGACACTCTCTGACGGCTGAAGCGCCAAAGCATATCCGGCCTCTTGAAATCTCCACCTCTCCCTATCCCGGTTTTCCGACCGATCTTCAGGCTCAACTCATGGCCGTATTGTCACGCGCAGACGGCGTCAGTATTCTGACAGATACGGTATATCACGATCGGTTCACGCATGTACCGGAACTGAATCGTCTGGGTGCGCAAATATCTCTTCAGAATAATACTGCCGTTATCCGCGGTGTTTCCTCCCTTTCCGGTGCACCGGTCATGGCAACCGATCTTCGCGCCAGTGCGGCCTTGGTAGCTGCCGGCCTATCCGCAAAAGGAAAGACCGAGATTAGCCGCGTCTATCATATCGATCGGGGTTATGAACGGATCGAAATAAAATTGGGCGCCTTAGGCGCCCAAATCGAACGAATTAAAGACAAATCAATGTAACTGGTCAAATATCAAAAAGCATAATTTAACGCAAAACGTTGAGCACCCGATAAATCCATATACTCAGACGATTCCATGGGAAAATATTCGTAGGAATAATCCACGCCTACCCTCTGTTTCAGCCGCTTGAATTCCCAGTTTAAGCCGGCACCCATGTGATAACGACGATGGCTGTCCATGGCGAAGTTCTGAGACATGCCGAGCCGGATAGCCAATACATTAAAAAACCACTTCTCCAGTCCCAGTCGCACGAGATCTTCCGTATCCGTATAAAGACTCTTGTTCCCGTCCATCACCAGATTTAAGGTATTGAAAACACGGTAATGGCCGCCGATAACCAGTTCGGTAGGCACACCTTCCTTGTAGGATTCTCCTGTTGTGGTATTGGTATAGCTTATGGTACCGACCAAATCCTTTAAAAGAATCGCAGCCGTAATACGTTCTGTCAATTGAATCTGCGTACCAATGTCAACGGAAGCGCCGAAACCGCCGCCCTCCACGGCATTGTCCTGCCAAGCATAGACCTCATTGGTGGCTTTGTTGGCGGTCAGCATCAGGAACTTGAGATTAATTCCGATGGAAAAGGGCAGCCAATTCTCTCGCACCTCATCGAATAATTTGGCAAAGCTGGTAATAACCTGTGTTTCCGTGCTCCCGAATTCATCGCTTCCGCTGGTTAAAAGGGCTTGACCATGCGACATGGTTCGGGTGATCTTATTGACATAACCGGAATAGAAGTAGGGATAACTGCCATAACCGAAGCGATAATTCATAAAACCCGCCGTCACATTCCGCTGATCGGCACGCACCATACCGGCAGGATTGTATGCCATCGCATTGGCATCATCGGAAAGCCCGATAAACGCACCGCCCATACCATGAGGCCGGGCCGCGCAAGCAAGATCAACAAAAGCGCCCCGTTCATAGGCGGGATTGGAAAGATCGTATTCAGAGACCTCCAAATCAGCGTTCTTGTCGCCGGAAGGTGACAGGGCCCCGGAAGCCATTCCCCAAATAACTGCCGCTGCCACGGCGGAACCGCCGGCAATCCCCCATTCCAGCTTGTGGTTGACCTCTTTGCCGCGGTATTTGACCAGCGTAATGGATAAGCCCTGCGGTTCGAGTCCACGGAGGCGCATAACACCAGCAATGGTCAGTTCGTTTAATTTTTCCTTGGGACATTCGGAAGCGACAATGATACGTGATTCGAAATTACGCGAATCAAGGCCAAATAACTTCAATTTCATCACATATAGATTCCCGTCCATGCTAAGCTCGCCCAGAACCACCTTGGTGACAGCCAGAACTTCACCCGCATCCTGAGCGCACTTTTCAACATGGCATTCATTCACCATGGAGGCTTGCTCGGCCGCCGCCCGCTTCTCCATCTCATCTTGGGAAAGAACGTGATACATACCGCTCTGAGAAAACTCTTTGCGGACCGTCTCCGTCACACCGATAGCCGCTTCAGAAGTCACGTTTTCAGCGGAAAAAGGAAGCACGGCCAGACGGGTCAATCCTTCATTAGCCGGTTTGCCCTGTGCAAACAGAGCAACCGTCATAAGTGAAAGAGTAATGATGCAAAATATATGTTTCATGATTTTCCCCCTTCTACTTGAAAAGCACAATCGGAATGGTCTTGTAGGTCTTATCCACACCGTCATCCACCAGTATGCGTAACAGATATCGACCGTTCCGGCACAATCGACCCCAATCGTTTAAACCGTCCCAGATGGCGACTCGCTTCTTGGAAATAATGCCATAGTCGGATATCCGACTGAAACCGCTGCCCGTGGGATCCGCTTCCTGCAAGGTCAGGCCCTTGCGGACAAGGTTCCCTTCCAGGTTTAATACATCCACCGCAGCATGGACATCCGGGGAATTTTGCGACCCCACCTCAAATTCCACACGAACCCCTTTCCATTTCTTGCCGTCATTATCCCGGGAAGTGACAAAAGGCGAGAAAGGATTGGGCCCCACTTTCAAGGAATAGATACCGAATTGTCGGGAAGCGGACAATACGGCATATTGCGAAACACCGCCCACATCTCCGGTTCCACCTAATTTTAATGTCTTGAATACAACGGCCTGATCACTATAGAGCGTTGTAGCATTGTTTTTTCTCAGACGTGCCAGTCCGATGGAATTATCCCCTATGGATACGCCGGATTGAATCTCCCAACGCGTCAGACGTTGATTCCAGCGACCTAACAGCAGATTCGCGTCTTCATTTCCTTGAGGAATGGCAAAACAAAGTGAAAAGGAATCCGAGGCAGCAGCCGGGGTACCTGTGCGAAGGTGATAAATAGGACTGATCACCTGCCCCTCCGCAGTAACGGCCTTGAGTACCGGCAAGGCCGCCTTGTCTGTCCTGTCCATGTAAAACTCCTGCGCCCCGGTAAAGACCCCGCTGCCCACCCGGATGGCAAAATCCTCCTGATTCGATGCCCAGGTGCTTTCTGCCGCCAAGGCGAGATGTTTAATCGGAAGACGGATAAAGGCGCGTTTCCCCAGGGTGGTCGCATTAATCGTCACGGTTCCGACATAGTGCATGGGAGAGCGGAATTGACCGGTTTGGTCCATGCTATCCTGCAAGGCCGCGGATGAAACGGACCAAAGTCCGGAGGTGGAGAACTGTTGATTCGAATCCAGATTCATGGCCGACAGCGCAAAAGAGACCTTTTCCCCAGAATAAATTTCCGTCTTATCGCCCAGCAACAGTAACGTATCAACCGTCAGTTTGCGCACCGAAAAATAAGTGGAAAGGAGGGTATCCAATCCGGTTACGGTGCTCCGGATGCGAACGCGTACCGTATCCACTTTGGAGATATTGATGGCATTGTTTTTTGAGATCGTCAGCTTCATTACCGGTGTTCCGGTGTCGGCAAACGTAAGACCGGTTCGAGACGTTGCGGTCCAAGAAACATGAACCCCCAGATCAGACAATTCTTGCGCGTCAAATTCAGTAAAAAGACCGTTCTTTAAGATGATCCGGAAATTGACGGTAGTGTTCCACGGAAGGACCGCCGGAGATCGAACAGACAAGGCCGTGGGCGTTAAAGTAATATACCGGATATTCAGGGAGGGCGGCACAAAAGTGGTAAACAGCGCATTAACATTGGAATAACGGGTATTTCCGATGTACGCCACAAAGTAATATTTCATATAGGTATTGTCCACGGTGGGCTCGAATCGGAAAATAAGCGTATCCGAATTTCTTCGATATAAAGGCGCCGAGGCAAAGGTGTTTTGGCTCTGCCCTCTGAAATAAATGCGGGCTGAAGCGGAATCAACGTCCAAGGCGGATAAGCCTACGGAATCCACGATAAGGCGAAGTTCCACCGTATCTCCCCCGAGGGAGGTGTCGATTTGAGCCGGCGCCGAATGTTTCAGTGGCAACCCCAGAACCACGGTACTCCTATTCGGATCCGCATTCCCGATACTTATTCGCGCCGAATCGATGTCAATGAGGGAATCTGCGGAAACGTCCGTACCCACAACATACACACCGGCACTCACACCGGTTAAAGAGTCGCGATAGGACAGGTTCCGGCGAAACGGTGACTTGACCTTGACAACACTTGAATCGGTAGAAGAATTCAAGCGAACACCCAACAGCTTGAGTGCAAATAGTCGGGTCTTTGTGCCTTCCACCAGGGTCATGGTGGTATTCACCAGGGACTTGAAATATCGCTGAGAGTGATAGAGCGTATCCCGCAGGGTATCGGATAAGGAATCCACCGCAAAACCGGGACAGGAAAAGGTCAGATGGTAAACACCGGTATCCAAACCGGTGAAAGCATATCCTCCGGTCACAGCATCGCTCTTGACAACCCAGGTCTGCCCATGACCGGTGGCCACCACATCGACCCGTTGTCGCGTACTATTCAACAAAGCATTGACCGTACCGGAAATAGCACCATATTCCTTGAGAATCACGTTCCGTGTCTCTTCACTCGGCGTGCGAACCGTATCAAAAAAGGAGGTGGCCTGCAATCCGGTTCCCATAAACCAAACCGTGTAAGTATCCAACGGCAGGGAAAGCGTATAGAAGAAATCCCGGTTGCTCTGTGTGGCTGCCACCGTATCACCACTCTGGTTAACGGCAATGACGGAGATGCTCTTCCGTCCATTCACCTGCAACGTATCACGGGATTGCGACCAAACCGCCACATCCGTAATACCGCTGATGATGCCCACCTGAGCTTCAAGGGTGAAATTGTAAACCAAATTGCCGGAGATTGAAAAGTTGTCGGCAAGCGCAGCGGCAAACCCCTCCCGGATGATATCCAGGTGGTAACCCGTGCCTTGTTCCACATTAAAGGCGAAATTGCCGTTATTGTCCGAATACTTTCTCTGAATAAAAACGCTATTTCGAGAAAGAACGACTTCCGCATTGAGAACCGGCTTCCCGGTAATGCTGTTGGTGATGGTACCGGAAAGAATATTGTCGAATTGTTTTAGACGGATCAAACCCAAATTGAGATTCTGTCCCGCCTCCACAACGGCCTTCTTTTCAAGAGAGCGACGGTATCCCGCTTTTTCAGCTGTCACATTCCAGTCGCCCACCGTTACCGCAAGGGAAAAACTTCCATTCGCATCCGTGGTATCGCAAAGGGTGTCGTTGTATTCTGAAATGGCCTGAATCTTGACATCCGCCAACCGTGCGTTGGTCAGGGTGTCTTCAATAGTGCCGAAAATGGAACCGGGTTTTCGCTGCAAATAAAATGTGGTATAAACATCATCGTTTGTCGAATCAACCGTGGTATCCTTGGTTATTTCTTCGAACTCGGAATTGGATAAGGTGATGCGATAGGTCCCGTATTCCACCTGCTGATTGGAATTGCCTTCATTGTTCGTGACCAAATCAATGGGAAGCGTGCTCCCGGTAAGGGCTTCGATTCGCGTGGTAACGAATTTCACGCCGATTTCGCTGGAACCGATGATTTCACGAGATTGGATATGGAGGTTCCCGTATTGAACGGAATTATCTCGATAATAAAAAGCCCGTTTTTGAGAGACAATACCTGCGCCCTGAACATTTTCAGCAAAGATCTCCCATTCATAAAGGCGGTTATTGAGGAGAAAAGACTTGGCTTTGAGAGTGACAAAGGTATCCAGCGTACTCCGGTTCCAAACAGAGATCGCAGCCTGGAATTTATCGGTAGAGTCATGTACATAGAGATAAATTTTATAGAGATTGAAAGATGGGTCAGTACAACTTCCCCAGGTAAACCGGATGGAATCGCTGAACGTATCCGTTGTATCCGTTGAAGCCAAGTCATCGTCCAAATAGCTGCAAGGCAAATAATGGGAACCACCCACGG
>Ga0156536_1078_pt2 | contig 10052 bp, 6 predicted proteins | sample RifOxyB2_FD_111931 | JGI IMG/M metagenome (GOLD analysis project Ga0156536, IMG submission 111931) | Elusimicrobia bacterium RIFOXYB2_FULL_49_7 | reverse complement strand
CCGTATATGCCGGCGAACCGGCCAAGACCGGGTCTATAAAAAGGTTGGATTTATAATCGCAGGAGTCCTTGCGCCCGTTGACCTGGCATATCATCCCGTATTTCGGAGGACATTCCATGAAGTTCATATCGTGATTGGCCCAGAAGTCATTATACGCGATATCCAAATCGGACAGAACATCGGACCAGATGCCGATGAGATTCCAGGCAATCAGGTTATTGTACAGCTTCGGGGCGGATTGACGGTTCAACACGCCGGTACTGAAATTGTAAACGATGTTATTGTTGAATATTTCACTCTGGCAACCCGGGCCGCAGGAAATGGCCGTCTGATTTTTCCGTAAAACGCAGTTACGAATAACCGGAGAACAGTCGCGCAGAGTGACCGCACAAAAAGCGCCGGAAATGTCGACATACTGCAACCGGACATTCCCCTCCTTGACACCGTCGAACACCAGGCCGTACCAGACCACCCGGTTCTTTTCCGAATGGAGCGGTTCAAAGACAATGCGCTTATCGGAACTGCCCGCACACTGAAAAGAGCCCTTGACGTAAATGGCAAAAAGACCGTTCTTCTCTTCCGGTTCAAGGGGCATCGTTTCCGACGTGCAGGCGGCCGCGCGATCGATTTTAAAGACCACGCCGGGATTGACATTCCACAGGGTCCGTTTTCCGATGACCACATCGCCTGCAATGATATAGGGGTTGTTTTCGGGTTTGAGATTGAGGTCCTCGGTCTGGAGACCGCACAACCTTACTTCCGCGCCCACACGACCAAGACACGTCAGGATGAATAACAGAAGGATTCGATTCATGAATTTTCCGGTTTAGGTTGAAATAGAACAAAAGACAACAGTACGGCCAAACGAATCCGATGAACGGACAGCTTCGTGATATCGTATTCCTCTGATTTTTCCTTGAGTCGTTTTTCCAGACGAATGACCTCTTTCGGTTCGAGTTCCGACAGAAACGCCTTTTGGTCGTTCAATCGTTCCCATCCTTTCGGCGCCGGCTCAAGTGGAATGGCGCAAAAACCCTCCTTATCCGGCTTACCGTCTTGTGAAAGCGCATATAAGCACTCGACCGCCTCCTGTTTTTCGGGAGTCCACTTGCCGTCATATCGGACCCAGGCTGCGGAATCCACCTCTCGTTTGGAATCCGCAAATACGAGCAGCTTTTTCCGGTTCGGGACACAAAGCCGGTTCTGAGAAACCGTCATGATTCCCACCCGTTCCATGTCCTTAAAGACACTATTGACCTTATCGATACTCAAGGAAAGGATGTCGATAATCTCCATCTTGGCGAATTTCAGTTCAAGGCTGTTCGCTTCCGTTCCCGAAGCCGCATCGGACTTGTTTAACAACATGTGAATCAGAGTGGCCACATGGGCGGCCGTTTCGCTATCCAGGCTCGACTTATACCGTTTGTCTGCCTCTCGTAGCCGGCTGCAGAGAATCTTGATGATACCGAAAAACCATTCCGGTACTTCCCGCACCTTTTTTTCAAAGTCCTCACTGGTCACGGTAGCGACTTCAATATCCTCAAGGGCCTCAACCGTCGCAGAGCGCGCCCGGCCATCCAGCAGGGACATTTCGCCGACAATGCTCCCTTTGCCGAGTTCACAGATGTCGACCTTCTGCCCCTTTTCGGATTTATAAATTCGGACACGCCCTTTTTGGATGACATACATTTCCCGTGAACGATCGTTTTCATGAAAAAGGACCGACCCGGTCGGAAAGGTGCGAACAGAGGTTGCCATAAATTATGGATTAATATATTTTAATTTCTAATTGCTTTCAACAATTATCATTTTGTTATTTTTTATGGGTAATTCTTTCTACGGACACCGAATGTATAAGCTCACATTTCTTTCCCTCTGTTTTTGTCTGGTCGCGGTCTCCTGCCAGAAAAAAGGCGTTCAACTTGAATTCCAATATCATCCCGGGAAAAAGATCCGCTACCATGTTGTCTCTGAAATCAATACCCGGACCAGCACGAACGACGTCATCAATAGACACAATGTCAAGTTGGATGCCGTGGCCCTGTATACGATTGACAGCGTCCTGGCTAATGGCGACGCGAAACTGGTCCTATCCTACGATAAAATAAGCTATCTCAATACCCAAAACACGGACAAGACCGAGGAAATACTGGCCTATCTCAAGACCCATCCTCTCCAAATGACCCTCTCTCCCTTCGGTGAAATCGTATCCGCCTCGGGATTTGAAAATATTCCGGAACGTTATCTGGCGGATTTCAATATTCTGACCCTGCTTTTCAAAGCCCACCCCATTTTCCCCAGACAACCGGTCGAGATCGGCAGGAAGTGGGACCGTCAACAGGAATATCCCATCGAGAACGGCCTTATCAAAGGCAACATGCTGGTCTACAAACGTTTTTTCATACAAGACACGGGAAGCAAAAACGGCTTTCCATCCGCCCGTATCGTCAGTGAAATCAACATGAAGTTCAGCCTCCCGGACGATGCCCGGTTTGAGCTCCAGCAGGAAGGCAAGGAACGGCTCGGTCTTTTCGGCACCGGTTCCATCATTTTTGATCGTGAACAACGGGAAGTCGAGAGTACGCATGCCTCTCTGTTTGGAAAAATGATCGTCTCCATGACCCATCCTATTTCCGGGACGCCCATTAAAACGCGCATTGAAATGGCCCAAAACATCGCCATTACCAGGATACAATAATCCTATGAACCAAAAGGCGCTCTTCCTGCTTGCACTGCTTGTTGCCCTCTGCCCTGCCATGAATGTTTCCGGTACCCTCTCCAATAGTACGGTCTGGGGACCGGAAAACAATCCCATTACCGTCAGCGGCCATATCGAAATCCCGGACTCTGTGACCCTGAAAATAAAGGCCGGAAGCGTGATAAAAGTCGACGGCTATTACCGGATTCTGGTGCGGGGTCGTCTGGAAGCCTCCGGTTCCCCGGACAAGCCCATTGAATTTTGCTCCAACAAGGAAACCCCGAACCCGGAGGATTGGGAAGGTATCGTCTTTTACGGAGAAGGCAGCGGCGGTTTTCTCTCCTATTGCCGGATGCGGCATGCTTACAAGAACCTCATTTGGAAATGCGCACCCTCCGTCCAAAACTGCACCTTTTCCAACAACAATTATGCCCTCTATTTCTCCTTTTCCAAGACCGCCAAACTTTTCGACAATCAGATCGAAAACAATAATTTCGGCATCTACCTGGATTATTCCTCCCCCATCATCCAAAAAAATAAGATCATGAACAATAATTACGGGCTCTATTGCGTCCTCTCCTCCGCCCCCATTGTAGGCGAAAATGAAATCGTCTCCAATCGCGAGAAGAACATCTATATGGACAGCAGTATGGGAAAGAATGAAAGCGAGAGCATCAACAATCACGTTTACGATCTGATGAAAGGACTCTTTTAGCATGGCTCGTTCCAATCCCGCCTTCGACAACTTAGCCGCAGGTTACCTCTTTCCGGAAATCGGGAAACGGGTCCGTGCTTTTCTGGCCGCCCATCCCGGCATCAGCGTGCTTCGGCTCGGCATCGGCGACACCACCGAACCTCTTCCCGCTTCCGTTATTCAAGGGCTTCATTGGGGAGTTGAAAAATTGGCCCATACGGACACCTATACCGGCTATCAGGACGACAGTTGCGGTATGCCCGGAATGAAAGCCGCGCTCCTGACACGGTACAAAAGATTGGGCATTACACTCGATGTTTCCGACATCTTTGTCAGTGACGGGGCCAAATCCGATTCAGCCAACCTTCAGTCCATCTTCGCACCGGACAGCATCATCGCTTTTCAGGATCCCGCCTATCCGGTTTATGTGGACAGCAATGTCATGGCCGGGCGGGGCAATGGCAAAGCTGCGGACAACGGAAGCTACGCCGGCTTTGTTTACATGCCTTGTCATGAATCCAATGGTTTTTTCCCTGCTGTGCCCAAAAAGAAAGTCGATGTCATCTACCTCTGCAGCCCGAACAACCCCACAGGCGCAGTAGCCACACATGCACAACTCAAGACATTCGTGGAATACGCCCGCGCCAACAAATCCGTTATCATCTTCGATGCAGCCTATTCCGCTTACATTTCGGACCCCTCTTTGCCCCGCTCCATCTTTGAAATTGAAGGGGCCGAAACATGCGCCATTGAAATCAACAGCTTCTCCAAAGAAGCCGGGTTTACGGGCGTGCGCCTCGGTTGGACCGTTGTGCCTAAAACCCTCCTCTGTGAAGATGGTGAGCCCGGCAAACTTCATCGTTTGTGGAGCCGTCGCCAAAACACCATGTTCAACGGCGCTTCCAATATCGTTCAAGAAGGGGGGCTGGCCGTTCTATCCGAAAAAGGACAAGAAGAATGCAAAAAGATCATTACGCATTACATGGAAAATGCGCATATCATTAAGTGCGGATTGGAAGAACGGGGACTGCACGTCTTCGGCGGAATCAATGCACCCTATCTCTGGCTGAAAACACCGGGCAGCATGAAATCCTGGGATTTCTTCGATAAACTGTTATCCGAAACCCATGTAGTCGGCACGCCCGGCTCCGGCTTCGGCCCGAGCGGAGAAGGCTACTTCCGTTTAAGCGCCTTCGGCCACCGGGAAGGTATCGAAAAAGCGGTTGACAGTATCCGGAAAAATCTGAACCTCTAAGCCAATTCGCCCTTTCCCCTATTTCGCCGGGATAACTCGAACCCCTGTTGGGTCAAAAGAGTATCCGGCAAATGAAAAATCATCAAAACTCATGCCCTGTTGAAGACTGCGAATTAAGAAACATCTGCAAAATCAATGATTCCTTCCAATATTGCGCTATTTTCCACGAATGGCAGCTAAATCCCCAAAAAAGAAACCCCTTACCACCGCAACGGCAATAAGGGGCGATATTTTAAGCGGGAAACGAGATTCGAACTCGCGACGTTCACCTTGGGAAGGTGACACTCTACCACTGAGTTATTCCCGCAAATCTTTCAAACTTCGGTTTTTACTCCGTTGTAACTGATAAAAAATACTTCATTGCGATACCTCGAGCAACCAATTTCAGTCCGTTCGCTGATTCCCCGGATAGGCAGGTTTAATGTTTTGTGGCTCCCATGGTAATTCCCGAAATAATGAACCGCTGCAGGAAAAGATAGAGAACCACTACGGGCGCAATGGCCAACAGTGAAACCACCACCACATTGCCCACAGCAACGGCATTCTGCTGCTGAAAAGAAGACACTCCCACGGTAATCGTATATTGGCTCTGTTTAAGAAGTACAAGGTAAGGCCACAGAAAATCGTTCCAGCAGGCAAGTGCGGTTAAGACCGTTAACGTCGCCAGAACCGGTTTGGATAAAGGCAAAATGATGGTAAAAAAGATGCGAAACTCCCCGGCTCCCTCCATCCGAGCCGCTTCAAGGATGGATTCCGGAAGGGTCCGTATGTATTGGGACATGAGGAAAACACCATAAGCACTGTGGATCGCGGGCAAAATGACGGCCAGCGGGGTATTGACAAATCCCATTGTATTCATGATGAGATAGAGCGGCACCATATAAAGTTGAAAGGGAATCATCATGGTGGCAAGGAAAAGGATGAATAGTTTGCTTTTTCCCGGAAAACGACCTTTGGCAAAGGCATACCCAGCCATGGAACAGGAGAGAGTCTGAAGAGCAATAACGGACAGGGTGATGAGGAGACTGTTCAAGTAGTAGCGCAAGATGGGAATGGTATGAAAGGTGTTTTCAAAATTCAGAACACCTGTGTAGCCCTTGTGGAAGAGCAGCGAAGGAGGAATCCGCACCGTCACATTGGCGGCATTGTCAAAGGCCGTTACTATCATCCACCAGAAGGGAATGCAGAGGACAACGCCGCCGCCCACCAGAATGGCGATACGGATGACAGGATAACAGGTCCTTTCAATTCGGCTGGAAAGTCTTTCCATCCCTCACATCTCCTTCCGGAGCATGAACCGGTAGTTAAGGATCGTAATCAGAAGCACCAGAATAAAAAGCAGATAGGCCGCAGCAGAGGCGGCACCAAAGTTAAAAACCCCAAAGGCCTGCTCGAAAATATATCCGACGGAGGTCTGGAGAGAACGGGCCGGGGCTCCCTGCATACCGCCCAGCGTAAAGACATCTTCGAACCGCTTCAGGGCACCGATGCATCCTGTCATGATGAGGAAAATGAAGGTGGGTCGCATGTTGGGCAGGGTAATATGACGCCATTTCTGCAGCGCGCTACAACCGTCAATGGCCGCGGCTTCGTATAAATAATCGGGAATGGACTGGAGGCCGGACAGACAAATGAGCACCGTATAGCCCGTTCCCTGCCACAGGGAAAAGAGAATGACGACGAATTTTGAGGTCTCCGGACTGTTGAGCCAAAGCAGCCCCTCAGTGGGCACGCCCAGCCAAATCAGGAAAGTGTTCACAATACCGAAGTCGGGCTCGAACAGATATTTGAAAATAATGGCCGACGCAATGGTCGATGTTACCATGGGCAGAAAGTAGAGTGTTTTAAAGGCAGCCTGAACCTTTTTCTGGCTGTTAATAAGCGAGGCAAGAATAAAGCCCAAAGGAATCCCCAGCGTAAGACTCGAGAGTCCGATATAAAAGGTGTTGTAGAGCGTGAGATGGAAGTTGGGATCCGTGATAACTTTTCGATAATTTTCCAAACCCGTAAACATCTCCATAAAACCGTTTGAGCGGAACAGGCTGAGACGAAAAGATTCAGCAATAGGATAGGCCAGAAAAACGATGACCCCCATTAAAGAAGGAAGGAGAAAAAGGTACCAAATCCCATGACGCCGGATCTGTTTTCGGCCCAAGATCAAAAGCAGGAGGAGACCGGATAAAAGGGTGATAAAAAAGGGAAACGCAAAACGGGAGAGCCTGAAGGAAATCATTTTATCGGGAGAATATCGATTCTCATAGGCCACCATTTTTTCGCTTTCCGTCTGAAGCGTTTCCAAAAAAAGGCGGGCGGATTGGCGGATGGCAAGGGAATCAAAACCGCTCTCTCGGGCACGCATCAAGGCTTTATCCAGCCCGTTCTCCAAAATCCCGACATTGTTCTGCCAAGGGTGGACACTCCCGGGCAGGGAAAGCTCCCGAATGGCCGTACGAAAATTCTCGTTGACCGAGAACAAAGAATCCTCCTCGTAGGTCCGACGGATGACAGGATACACATTAAGGTTATGAGCCAAATATCGCTGAGACACGGGGTTCATCGATAGCCACTTAATCAGCCGCCACGCCTCTTTCTTGTGGGTACTGCTGGATGCCAAGGATAATCCACTGCCGAAAGCGAACCCTCCGTTCCCCGCAGTATCATGGAAAAGTTGGGCGTAACGGAAACGGAAGGAACCGTCCTTCTGCCTGGCCCCCGGAATGAATTCAGAGAAAAAAAGACTTTCAGTGGAAGACTGAAGGCGGATGGCCGTATAGTTGTTTACGGTTCCCCATATGGCCTCATATTCGTTGCTGACCGACATCAGGGAAGCCGGGGCATATCGGCTAAGCTGTAACAGCCATTCCACGGCCTCCTGGTTCTCCGGTGTCAGCAACGTAAAGTAGGGCAGGCCGTTCGGACCAAATTCTCCCCATTTCCCATTAAACGCCGTCAGGGCATTGAGAAAAAGAAAAAGCTTCATTCTGCCCTGGAAAAAGATGCCATAGACCTGTTTGCCGGTAACCGGATCTTTTCCGGTCAATCGAGCAGCTTTGTCCAGAATTTCCTGTGGCGTCGGAAAGGTTGAAAGCGTGTCCACACCGAAGTGACGAAAAAGCTCCCTATCGTAACCTGTCAACCTGACGCCGCTATACAACGGCAGGCAGTAGCGGCCATATCCGTGTTCCTTCCATATATAGGTCGGCCAACGATTGAGCATGCCCGGAAGATAGGCCGATGAGTCAAAGTCCGGATCCGAACGAATCCAGGGCTCCAAACACTCAATAGCACCTTGGTTCGCAAAATCATAGGTCGTGCACACCTCGAGGATATCCACGGAGTTGCTGAGGAGAAGGGCTCGGCTTTTGGGCATGAAACCCGTGGCACCGGAACCCCACTGAGCAGGGATAAGTTCAATGCGAATATCGGGATTTTCCCGTTCAAAAGCACGAAAAAGAGAATCCACGCCATAGAGAAGCTGTTGGGAGACCGGATGACGAGCATTCGTGAGCGGCCAGCCGATAAGCATCAGGCGCAAGGTAATGGGCGCACTGTTGATAACCACAGCGGCTGAGAATAGAAAAACCAGGATTCGAATCAGGTACTTATTCTCCCAAACGATTTTAGCGTCGATTAAGCTATAACTCTTTATATTTCAGCAGTATCCGAAAAGACAAAAGATAACCCGCCAACAATCCTCAAATCAAGCGAAAACAGCTTTGCAACCGGGACAGCCCGAGCTTGCCAAGGCTTTTCATAATATGATATATTAGCCTTTCATGAAAATCGTCAAGGCTGTTGTCATCATTCTGCTTCTCTTTGTGCTTCAAATCAAGTTGGGCAGTTCCGATATCCTGATACAAGATCTATTTTTTAATTTGCGCGGCCCGATAAAGCCTTCCGGTGCGGTCTGCATCGCCGCCATCGACGATGTCAGCATCAATGTCATCGGAAACTGGCCTTGGAGCCGTGTCAAGATAGCCGAACTTATCGATTCCATCTCCTCCTGCCAGCCGGCGGCCATCTACGTCAACATCTTCTTCCGAAAGAAAACAGCCGGTGCATCAGGCGAAAACGATTCCGCTTCCATTGCCTATGAAAACGATCTTCTTTCCAAATCCGTCCAAAACGCCGGGAATATCATCCTCCCCTACCTCTTCGAGGAATTTCAGACCGACAGCGCAATCACTCTCATCGTCACCCCTGAAAAAAAAGTATACACATCGCGCTTCACCACGGTTAAAGGAAACGGCCGAAATTCGGACATCAAGAGCGCCTTAAACCTTTATTATCCGGAACCCGCAGTAGCGGAAAAGGCTTGGGCCGTCGGACTGGCTAAAATTGCCAAAACCAAGGAGGCACAGACCAATCTCGCCCTTCAGGTCGTCAAATACGGCCAAGACTATTATCCCACAGTCTCCCTTGTCGCACTCTCCCAATTTCTCAAGCTCAAACCGGAAGAAATGGTGCTCGATCTCTCCAAGGATCAAATCCGTCTGGGCCGCGATATCACCATTCCGCTGTTGGTGGACGGCACCGCCATGATTAATTTCTGCGGGGGAACCAATACCTTTCAACACATTTCCGCCAGTAAAATCATGGACTGGAACTTCCGCAAGGAGATTTTACGAGATAAAATCGTCATTCTGGGCGTCACGGACAAAGCGCTTTCCCGGGAATCGGTTCCCAGTCATACCCCGTTTGATCCGGCCCTGGTCAGCAGTGAAGTCTGGGCCAACATCATTGAAAACACCTTGGGCCGCACCGCCGGTTTCCTGAACGCCAGTTCCCTGTTTCTTTCCTTAATCATCCCCATCCTCCTGATTATTTGGCTCGGGTTTCTCACCGTCTCGCTACCGACCTTCCGTTTTTCCAAGCAGCTTATCCTGCTCGGATTAAGCGCTGTCGGCGTAATGGTCGTCGCTTTTGTTCTTTTTCTGGGCGAGCAATGGATTTCCATCATCATCCCCCTTTTCTACCTGTTCGGATTGGGAATCTACACCATTATCCGACGCATAAAAAACCCCTCCCCGGATGAAGGTCAGACCTCCGGACAAGGTTCCGCACTGCTCTCCACATCGGAATTCAATCGGACCGGCCAACTGGTTCGTGTAGGCCGCTATCAGATTCAGGGAGAGATCGGCAGTGGCGCCATGGGAACCGTCTACAAAGCGCTTGATCCTAAAATCAACCGAACCGTGGCCATTAAGACCCTGAAGAACGAATCCAGTCTGACCGGCAATCGGGAGAGTCGGGAACGTTTCCTTCGTGAAGCTCAAGCGGCCGGAAACATCCTCCACCCGAATATCGTCACCATTTACGATTGCGGCGACGCTGAAAACGTCACGTACATTGCCATGGAGTATCTCGAAGGCATCAGTCTTTCCGACCGGCTTACCAAGGAAGGA
>Ga0156536_1081_pt1 | contig 10072 bp, 11 predicted proteins | sample RifOxyB2_FD_111931 | JGI IMG/M metagenome (GOLD analysis project Ga0156536, IMG submission 111931) | Elusimicrobia bacterium RIFOXYB2_FULL_49_7 | reverse complement strand
CAGGATATCACCTTGTCAACTACAGCCGCAATGACCGGCCGTTTGCCCAATTCCACTTTTCCGATGGCCAATTTAACCATGTGGACCCTTTCAAGTTTCCCGATTTTTGTAAAATTCCAGATTTTTACGAAATTTCTTGCTTCAATATTTCTAATTGATTAATTTATAACAAAATAAGTGAAAATAAATTGATAATTCAATAAGTTATGTTAAGAAAGAAGTAAAATGTTCTGGAACATGTTTACAAACGACATGGGCATTGATTTAGGTACCGCCAATACCCTGGTTCATGTAAAAGGCAAAGGCATTGTGGTCAATGAGCCTTCCGTCGTGGCGGTAAACAAACAGAGCGACAAGGTGGTTGCGATCGGAGCCGAAGCCAAGCGAATGTTGGGCCGCACACCCGAGGATATCGACGCCATCCGCCCCATGCAGGACGGGGTCATCACGGATTTCGCGCTGGTCGAAGCCATGCTGAAATATTTTATCAAGCATTCCATGCCCCACTCCTTTTTCGTTCGTCCCCGCGTGGTCTGCGGCGTCCCATCCGGCATCACAGAAGTCGAAAAACGGGCCGTTATTGATTCGCTGACCTCAGCCGGTGCGCGCGAAGTGTATCTGGTAGCAGAGCCCATGGCCGGCGCCATCGGCATGGGTATTCCGGTGGAGGATCCGAGCGGCAACATGATCATCGATATCGGCGGCGGAACAGCGGAAATCGCGGTCATCGCCCTCTATGGCATCGTCTGCGACGCCTCGGTCCGCGTGGGCGGCGATGAAATGGACGAAGCCATCATACTTTACTTGAAGAAAAACTACAACCTGCTGATCGGACAGTCCACGGCCGAACAAATCAAGGTGCAAATCGGCAGCGCCTTCCCGCTTGAAGAGGAACTGGAAATGGAGGTCAAAGGACGCGATCTCATCGCCGGTATCCCGAAAACCCTGAAAATCACCTCCACTGAAATACGGGATGCACTGAACGAACCGGTCTCTGCAATCGTTCTTGCTGTCAAGCAAGCTCTCGAACAGACCCCACCCGAACTGTCGGCCGACATTCTGGACAAAGGCATCGTGATGACCGGCGGCGGCGCGCAACTTCGTGGACTGGACGAACGACTGCGGCGCGAAACCAATCTGCCGGTCAATGTCATCGACGACCCGCTTTCCCGCGTGGTCCTCGGCACCGCAAAAATCGTGGAAAACCTGGACAAATACCGCAAAGTACTGATGTCCACAGGCCGCCATTAACCCGGGACAGCCATGCTGTCGCTCTTTTTTCGATTCCGCAATTTTCTCTCTCTGGTCCTAACCGTTCTGCTCGCCTATTGGATGATTCACCGGACACTGGACGATCGCTTCCGATTCGCCCGCGCACTTCAAACCACGGTGCTGGCACCGGCACAATTCGTGGTGAATCAGGTGAACAAGCTTCATAATACGGTCAAGGAAAACAATTTGCTTCGTACGGAAGTCATGCGTCTCAAGACCGAAAACGATCTGCTTCAGCAGGATAAAGTGGAAAATGAAACCTTTCGCGCCATGCTCGCCTACCGGGTGCAATCCCGCTTCTCCCTCATCGCCGGCGAAGTCATCGCTCAAAAAGTCGATCTCCTTTCACGCAACTTGGTCATCTCGGTAGGCACTTCCAACGGGGTCCAAAAAGACATGGCCGTCATGGTACTGTCGGGCGTGATCGGCAAGGTGCTTGAAGTTTTTCCGTTCCATTCGAACGTCCAGCTCATCAGCGATCCTCTGTCCCGCACCGGCGTCTTCTTCCAACGTATCAATGTCCCAGCCATCCTGGAGTACCGCAATGACATCCAACCGTTGGTCCATCTGCCGCTTCACCATGCGGTCGAGATTGGAGACACGGTGCGCACCTCCGGACTGGGCGGGATTTATCCCAAAGGCCTTTTTGTAGGCCGCGTGGTACGCATCACACCGGAAAACGATCTCTATAAACTCGTGGAGATTGAACTGCACCGCGGCGTGTACAACGTCGAGAATGTTTTTGTGCTGAACCTGACGCCCCAATGGCAGGCCTTTTCCGATACGCTTTTGCCGAAAGCCCCGAAAGATACCTTGACGCAGGGAGGGGCACAGTGAAATTCATCCGCTACTTGGCGGCGTTCATCGCCGTGGTCATCATTCAGACCACCTTGTGCCGTCTCATCTCCATTAAAGGGATCGCACCCGATCTCCTCCTCTGTTTTCTTCTTTTTCTGGCCACCAAAGAGGGCGCGTTGATCGGCGTGTTCACCGGCTTCTCCATGGGACTCATCCTGGATGTCTATTCCCCGCAGACGTTGGGTATCGGCAGCCTGGTCGGTAGCGTCATCGGCTATCTGGCCGGTTTTTTAGATGAACGCAAAATTACGTTGGATGATAAATACAAACTGCCTGTCGTCTTTCTGGCCGCCTTACTCAAAGGCGTGCTGACCGCTGCGCTGGTATTCAACGCTCACGCAGCCTTCCACCACCTCTTCCTTTCCCAAATCCTGCCCACCGCCTTTTACACCACCCTGGTCGGCGGTGTTCTGCTCCTGATTATCGGCAGACGGAAATAGACGCATGGCGGCCGGAAAATTCCTTCAGGAAAACCAGTTTTCCAGGCACGCCAAACGACGCGCCTTGTTTATCACGGTCGCCGCCCTCTTCTTCGTCATTGCTTCCCGTTTATTCTACATCCAGATTCTAAAAGGGGATTATTTCTACTCCCTGTCCATGGAAAATATGATGCGCCAGAAAATCATTCAGGCCTCGAGGGGACTTATTCTCGATCGCAACGGCGTGATTCTGGCCCGCAACCGACCCGCTTACGCCGTCTCGGTACTCTATCATCAAGTCAAAGACCGCCAGACCCTCAAACGGACCCTGCTCCAAATCCGCGACCAGGCCGGACAACGAATCTTTTCCGAAGCCGACCTGAACCGGCGTTTCCGGCTGGCGGCTGCACGCCGGTTCGAACCCATCTGCTTGGCCGATGACGTCAGCATCGACGTGGTCACCATTGTCCAGGAACATCTTCAAGATCTGCCCGGTATTATCGTTGAAAATGAAACCCGTCGGGAATACCCGAATAAAACGCTCGGCTGCCATTTCCTCGGTTATCTGGGTGAAATCCCGGAGGAACAGTTCGACAGCCTGAAACGCTATCATTACCATTTTGGCGACCGAATGGGTATTTTCGGTCTGGAAAAACAATATGAAAGTCTGGTCCGCGGCCGCGACGGCGAAGAATACGTCATGTACGATGCTTATGGCCGGGAAATCGAGCGGGTCAAGGAAATGCCGGTCGTACACTCCGAAAAAGGAAATGATCTCTATCTGACCATCGACTACCGGGTCCAAAAAGCAGCGGAAGAAGCCTTCCCGGATTCCCTTTCCGGTGCCGTGGTCGCCATTGATCCCCGTAACGGGGACATTCTGGCCATGCTGAGCTCTCCCCGCTTTGACCCGAACTGGTTCACCCTGTCCGTAAAAAGTCGGACCGCCAGCTGGGGCAAGCTGGTCATGGACCCCTCTCAACCGCTCAACAACCGTGCCGTAACCGGCGTCTATCCGCCGGGCTCCACCTTCAAATTGGTGACCACGTCGGCCGCACTGAACGAACACGTGGTCGGCCTGGATGAACATTTTAAGGGATGTACCGGGAAATTCTGGTTCGGTAACCGCCCCTACGGCTGCTGGAAAAAGCAGGGACATGGTACCGTCGGCATGATACAAGGAGTCAAGGTCTCCTGCGACGTTTATTTTTACCAGCTGGGTATCAAAACCGGGATCGATTATATGGCGCAATATGCTCGTATGTTCGGATTCGCCTCCAAGACCGGCATTGATCTGCCGCAGGAAGCATCCGGAGAAGTGCTGGACGAAGAGACTTACAACCGGAAATTTCAATCCCGGGGATGGGTTTGGACAAAAGGGCAAGAGCTGAATTTCTCTATCGGTCAAGGCCAAACCGTCACCCCCATTCAATTGGCCAATTATGTGGGCTCGCTCACCAGCCGGCAACCGCTTTACCGGCCGCATCTGTTCCACCATTCGACCGGCCCAAAAGGAGAGATTGCACAGCCCACCCGCGAAGTGCTTCACGAGATCCGTCTGGAGGATGAAACCCGTCAAATGCTTTATTCCGCCCTTAAAGCCGTGATGGAACCCGGCGGAACCGGCGGACTCGCACGGGTCGATTCCATTATCGTGGGCGGCAAGACCGGCACGGCTCAAAATCCGCAGGGGCAGGATCACGCTCTTTTTGTGGCCACCGCACCGCTTAATACACCGACCATCGCCATCGCGGTGGTCGTTGAGAATGCGGGTCACGGCGGGTCCGTGGCCGCACCCATTGCAGGTAAAATCCTGCGTACTTATTTCAACCGTTAAGGAATCACGATATGCTCGCTCAAATGAAGCACCGAATTGATCTTCCGGCCGCTTTCATTATGTACGGATTAATCATGATCGGCATCGCCTTGATTTACAGCGCCACCCATCTGGATCAGGATGTGTTTATCCGGAACCTTTTCCATAACCAACTTGCCTGGGTGGTGCTGGGAACCGCGGCTTTCTATATTACGGCCATCATCCCCTCCCGTACCTATTACGACACCGCCTACCTTTTCTACGCCTTCACTCTGCTACTCCTGGTGCTGGTAGTCGTTAAGGGTACCACTGCCATGGGCGCCACGCGCTGGATTGTCTTAGGGCCGTTACGTCTCCAACCCTCGGAACTGGCCAAAATAGGCACGGTCTTTGCCCTGGCCCGCTACCTTTCCTCCAAACCGGTTTCGCTTGAAAAAATAAGCAGCCTCATTGTCCCGTTCGCCATGGTCATGGTACCCATGCTCCTGATCGTTAAACAACCCGATTTATCGACCGCATTGGTCTTTTGTGCTTTCACGGCCGTCATGCTTTTCTGGGGCGGTCTTTCACTTGCCGAAGTATTTTTTCTTCTCTCTCCTATATTGAGTCTCATCCTGGCATTTCATCTCTTTCTATGGGCCTTATTCTTCATCATCCTCTTCTTTACATTGACCCGATTCTGCCGTAACCTGTCCGTTATCACCATCATACTGTCCCTGAATTTCATGGTCGGGATCATTCTGCCCATGGCCTGGGGCAAACTCCACGACTATCAGAAAAACCGTATCCTCACTTTCGTGGATCCGCAACGGGATCCCAGCGGCGCCGGCTACCAAGTGCTTCAATCACAAGTGGCCATCGGTTCCGGGAAATTTCTGGGCAAGGGTTTTCTGGAAGGCACGCAGACCCGCCTCTCCTTTCTACCGGAACAGCATACGGATTTCATTTTTTCCGTTCTGGGCGAACAATTCGGATTCATCGGCTGTCTGTTCGTTCTGCTCCTTTTCCTGGCACTCATTCTCCGGCTTTTTTTCCTGGCCGGAGAGGGAAACAATCGCTTTCTGAATCTCTGCGTCATCGGGGTCGCCGCACAGCTGGTCTTTCATATTTGCGTCAATACGGCCATGACCGTGGGCATGATGCCCGTTACCGGCCTGCCGCTCCCCTTTTTGAGCTACGGCGGCAATTTTCTCATCAGCTGCATGGCCTTGGTGGGTTTTGCAGCCAGTATTCGTAAAAAAAACCAGGAGTATTAATTATGCATCCGATCCTTTTTACGGTGGGATTCTTTCAACTGCACACCTACGGCCTCATGCTCGCCTTGGGATTCATTGTGGCCATCGTCGTCTCCTCCCGGCGGGCGAAAGCCGCGGACGAGAATCCGTCCTTCATTTCCGACCTCGCAGTCTGGTCCATCATCAGCGGACTCATCGGCGGCCGTCTCTTTTATGTCGCGTTAAACTGGACGGAATTCCGGGGAAATCTTCTTTCCATTATCAGTCCTTTCCAAGCGGACGGCACATTCGGTATCGGCGGACTGGTCTTTCTGGGTGCACTTATCGCAGGCACTCTGGTCGCTCTCGTTGTCATGTACTATAACGGAAAATCCATACTGACAATCGGGGACATCGTCGCACCGGGCGTTGCATTCGGCTACGGGGTGGGACGCCTCGGTTGTTTTATGAGCGGCTGTTGTTACGGCAAAGCCTGCCACCTTCCTTGGGGACTATCTTTTCCGCCGGAATCCGCTGCGGGCTATTATCAGGCAGCGGTTCATGCAACCGCACTTCATCCCACCCAACTTTACATGGTACTCGGCGGATTGATTACCGGCGCATTGGTCTTATTATTAGAGCGGTTCAAACGGTTTGAGGGACACTCCTTTTTCATCTTCTTTATCCTGCTCAGCCTGGACCGTATCATTCAGGACACCTTCCGCTATTATCCGCCGTCCGAATTGCATCATGGATATACCCATAATCAAATTATTCTCAGCGGTGTGGTCATTTTAACCGGGTTGCTTTTTTTCTGGAAATGGCGTCGCGCTTCGCTTCCACAGTCGCACGCATAGGCCGGCTGCTTCTGGACTTCTCCTTTCCGCCTCAGTGCGCCCTTTGCAAAGGGGAATTGGACACCTGTTTTTCTCCTGTCTGTGAGAAGTGTTATGATTCGCTGGTACTATTGCCGCACCAGAGGCTGTTTGACCCGGTTTATGAGGGTGCATTCAGTGCTGCGTATGCGGTCTGGACCTTTTCAGATCCATTTCAAGAATTGGTCCATCTATTGAAATACGGTAATCGTCCGGTAGTGGGAACGGCATTGGCCAAGCGAATGGCTGCAATGCTTATTAAAGATGCGTGGGCAAATATTGACGGTCTGGTACCCGTACCGCTTCACTCTACTCGTAAGCGGGAGCGGGGATATAATCAATCCGAAGTCATAGGCAAGGAACTTTCCAGACGACTTGGAATCCCTCTGGAAACCGGTCTATTGAAGCGGATACGCCAGACTGCGACCCAGACCAAACTAAATAGAGCCGCACGGGCGAAAAATCTTCTGGGTGCCTTTCAGGTGTGCAGATGCGTGGCCGGCCGGCGGTTGTTGCTCCTGGATGATGTTTTCACAACGGGGAGTACGGTGGATAAATGCGCGAATATGCTGATGGAGGCGGGGGCAGGGGAGGTGCGGGTACTGACGGCAGCGAGGGTGGTATAGACGAATTATTTTCGATAGCCCCAGGCCATAAAAGTCTCTTGAAGGTCGGATTCAGCCTTAAATGCCAGAAAGTACAGATATTCCGGAGCCACATCCAATTCTCCCGGCCATGTCAGGGTGCCATGCTCGAGTGATGCTTTTGAGGCAAAGTCCGCTTGCTTTAAGACATTGAAAACTCCGGCGGGCTCCTCATTGCCAAGTACCGTACAATCAACGGTACCGCTTTTGCCGTTATTGAAGGTGAGCAGGTATTTTCCGGCACCAAGATTATCGATTTTACTAATAGATAACAACATATTATACCAAAGGTTGAATTTTATGAAATTTGCCGGTCTGTTTTAACATTTCCCAATTTTCCAGTAACTCTCTTTTATGTTGTCCGGCCCATTCGACGACCAAGCTCAAAACCCTCGGTGGCAATTCCCCTTCAAGAACGCCTAGCGATTTCATGTCGATGGTAGCCTTAAATTCATTATACTCGGCGTGAAAATGCGGAGGATTGTGCTCTTTGAAATACATGTATACGATGATTCCGAGAAAACGACAGATTTCAGGCAATTAACACCTCCTGAATAAATATATAAAAAAAGTATACATTTTGAAATGGAATATTCAGGGAAAAAAGTCTATTGCCCGATCTTCTTTTCTTCTGATTCGCACTTTGAGTCAGGGTGGCTCTTCGGTCTGCTTCCGGAGGGTGGCGTTGCCTGGGTTCCAGGGTCCCCGTATGCGTACCCCATTCCGGATTCAACTGTGCAGATATTGATCAGCTTCGCCAAAATAACCTCACCCACTGTCTGGTTCTATCTGCTTGGCGTTCCAGACAACCAGGTCCTCTACGCGCGACCGGACGTGGGGCTCGGAACAGGCGAATCCGATATCCTTTGCTTCTCGGCAATCCGAGCCTTTCCGGGAATCCAGACTTCACTTCTTTTGACAAAATTCTGGATAACGGCGCGAAACAGGTTTCCTGCGGTAGTCCGAACACGATGCTGATTAAAAATGATGGCAGCGCCTGGTTTGCCGGGAACAGAGGGCTGCCAAGCCCCTTACCGGACACCTGGGCGCAGGTCAATGCGCTAGAATGGTAGGCGTATAACGATAAAATCCACGCTTTGCTGCAGCGTTGTGCGTTTAAAGGGACGTTTTCACAACTGGGAGTACTACATGGTTCTGCAATAGTTCAGATAGGGAGAGGTACCCAAACTCGCTGTTCATTTTATCGTTCAGGCAAGCGAAGCCCCAGGCGAGCTGCTCCTCCACTGAGTATTCGCAAATTAGTCAAAAAAAGCAACAACAAATATTGGGACACCAGGAATTATAGGAAGCCGCCAGACCTGATGTACAATTTTGTCATCAGTGGCTATATTTTTTGTGCCATACAAGCGTGGTATTCCGGATATGTCCGGCAGAATGAGCTTTTCCATATCGACAAAGATCCGTTATTTATTGACGGGAAGGCAACGGAAATCTGCGACGGCACACATAATTTCTCTGCTATTTGCTCCCACCTCGGCAGATAGACCGTCGTATTTTACAGCTTCCCGTGGTTGGGAACGCGGACAACCCTTGGCCGAGACTTGATTATCCTGTCGTTAATTGCCTATTTTACCAAATAGCTTATCAGTCACACACAAAACGGAGATACCGTATGAACAAGCAATCATTCGCGAAATACGAAGCGCGGTCTGATATTATTAAAGCGTTGGCCCATCCCACCCGTTTGTTCCTTGTAGACCAGCTCGCAAAAAAAGAACACTGCGTCTGCGAGCTTACTGAAATGGTAGGCGCCGACACATCCACGGTTTCAAAGCATCTGTCAATCCTTAAATCCGCTGGAATCGTATCGGACGATAAGCGGGGCCTGATGGTTTTTTACCGGCTTAAAGCCCCTTGCACGCTGAATTTTCTCAATTGCATAGAAAAGCTGCTCCAGGCCAGGGCCAAGGAACAAATGGCGTTTGCAGTATAATAAGGAAATAATTAAGGGGAAAACATGAAAAAAGAGCTAAAACCGATTTTCTGGATTACCGCCATCTTTCTGGGGGTCTTTTTTCTCCCGGTCGGCACGCCGCGTTTTGATGGCGCCGTGTTCGAGGCGCTTTATCTTGTAAAATGGTATGCTCGGGAGCATGTGTTGCTCTGTCTTGTACCCGCTTTTTTTATTGCCGGAGCTATCGGGGTTTTTGTGAGCCAGGCCTCGGTCATGAAGTATCTGGGCGCCAAAGCCAACCGGGTGCTTGCCTATGGTGTGGCTTCCGTATCCGGAACCGTACTGGCTGTTTGCTCCTGCACGGTTTTGCCGCTTTTCGCCGGTATTTACCGCATGGGCGCGGGCATAGGCCCTGCCACGGCCTTCCTTTATTCCGGTCCGGCCATCAATATTCTGGCCATTGTCATGACGGCCCGCATTCTGGGCCTGGAAATGGGGATTGCACGCGCCGGAGGTGCCATCGGATTCAGCGTCATCATCGGGCTCCTTATGCATTTCTTTTTCAGAAAGGAAGAGGCGCAGAAGACCACAGCACAAATAGCCATGCCCGACCCACAGGGTGTAAGGCCGCTGTGGCAGACCATACTTTATTTCCTCTCCATGATAGGAATTCTCGTGTTCGCCAATTGGGGAAAATCCGAAGCGTCTTCCGGAGCATGGCATGCCATCTATTCCGTCAAATGGCTAATCACCGCGCTTTTTACCGTAGGTTTTGCCGTCACATTGGTGGCCATCCTAAAGATCAAACTCTGGAAGGTTGTTGCCGCTGCGGTGCCCGTCGGGGTGCTGGCACTGGTGTTCCGTCATGAGCCGCTGGTTCCTTTTACAGCAGGCGCTCTTGCACTTTCATTGATTACCGCAACCGACAAAGGCGAAAGCGGCGATTGGTTTTCATCAACCTGGGGCTTTGTAAAGCAGATTACCCCTCTTCTCCTAATCGGCGTGGCGGCAGCCGGTTTCTTTCTTGGGCGCGTCGGTCATGAGGGCGTCATCCCCTCA
>Ga0156536_1093_pt1 | contig 10092 bp, 6 predicted proteins | sample RifOxyB2_FD_111931 | JGI IMG/M metagenome (GOLD analysis project Ga0156536, IMG submission 111931) | Elusimicrobia bacterium RIFOXYB2_FULL_49_7 | reverse complement strand
TACATATTTGCTGCGCTGGGGTCATAGAGTCCCAATGACAAGATACTGTCTTTGGCCAATTCCTGGTTAACATAAGCGGTCACGTCTGTTTCATACCATGCAGTGGTGGCACCGGCTGCAAAGGAGAAGGTGTCCAAAGCCGGACCCAAAACAGGCTGATTGGTCCAAGTCAGGGTATTTTCCTCCCAGGAATCCGTAGAAACAGGATATATTCCAACCGGATAGGCACTCGATAAAGGAGCTGACAAATAAGCGCAAACCTTGAACGTAACAGATTCGATAGTCAAATCAGACAGCCTGGACAAATCGAATTTAAAGAATACCCTTCTGTTATAACCACTGCTGGCACTTTTTACCGGCAAAAGAGAATCCGTACCGTAATTGATACCGGCATAAGTTCCATCGCGGGTAAAAGCATCGGCAATGGGATAGAGGCGGATGTGTGACAAAACCAAGAGATGTGCAGAAGCGGTATACCCAAGAGCAGCGGAACTACATTGAACCGCAGCAGTCCCGGCATACAAACCGGTTGTCACCACACCTGTTGGAGAGATAGTGACCAGGGTATCCGGTAAAAGGGTCCAGTCAAATATCTCTGACAAGGTATCTACGCTGGAATCCGGATAAAAACCAAGGACCTTGAACGTTCCTTCATCCTGCAAACCTAATCTTAGCGTATCCGGAACGAGCCGAATCCCGGATACGGAATATTTGACCATGGAAAGAGCGACCTCCGTAGTCTCACCGGGTAACACCGCAACCGATGGGACTGACACCGAACGCCAAGCGAATTTCTGGACCGTGACCTGGTTAGACCCTGTATCGGTCTTTAGCACAACCCGGCCCAATGAATCCGTTACCCCGGAAACAGAATAGGCCTTGAGTACCGTACAGGAAGCGCCTGCAACCGGATCGTGGGTCGCAGAATCAATCGCCGTTACCCGGACATATCCGAAAACCTTGTGGATTCTCCTGAAGGTTGCTTGCATGGTTTTGCCCTGCTCGGACTGAAAGGAGACGGAGGTTGTGATACTGTCCGTGGAAACCGTAATGGTCTTGGACGAATTGAGCAGGATAAGCGGATCGTTGATGGTGAAATGAATCGTCGGCGAGGTATGCGGCGGATAGGTTGCGGAGAAATAGAGGCTGTCCGGTGTGACGCGCCAAAAAGCCACGCAAGGGCTGTCTGCCTGGACGATGCCGCAGATACCGGGCTTCCAGAACACGGCACCCACGGCATTCAACGGAGTGTTTTCAACGGCCTGCAGGGTATCATTGTTCGAAACTACTTGCACATCGGGTTCAGCAGCATAGGCGGCCATGTCTGCTGCGCTTTTATTCGGGAGTACGGCATAGGCATAATCTGCCCCAGCGGCATTGATCCCATGGTTTATCCAGAGCGTCAACATTGGATTGGAATGCAGTGTTGTATCGCCAGAACCGATACTCCTCCACCGGCCGGTCTGGGTTACCGCTTTTGCTGAGAGCTCACATCCACCGGGAAAATAATAGCCCATGCTGTCGCAGGCTGCCCAAGAGGCATCTGCGACTTTTCCAGACCAACCCAGCGACGAGGTAACGGTTGAGCCGTTCACAATAAGAGGCAGACCGTTTGCCGAAAGGGGACGCTGATTGACAATTGTTTCGGCCGTATCTGTGGTAGGACAAGTGATATCACTGCCCAAGCATACCATTTCGTCATCAAAAAAGAACCAGCTCTTTTTAGCGGTCAGTGCCTGAAAGGAGCTGGAAAAATCCATGGCCGAGGCCCCGTACCTGCCGCACTCAACACCACCGACAAAGGGGTTATTGTTGATTGCCCCCCTTGTGTCTAAACCCATAGGCGCATAGTACTTTTTCTGGATCGTTGTGCCCGGCATCCTGTTCCAGTCCAAGGTCGGAAAAACGTGGTGGGTATAATATTCCTCACCGGAACGAAAGATACAGGTAAGGCCGTCGGACAAGTGCCAGGACTTTAGCCCCTCCCCGTTGATCTGTTCCGAACTTTGGATACCAGGCCCCATCATTTTAACCGACATGTAGTAGTTGGGCCGACGGTGTACGGAAAAATAAGTTGAAAAGAAATTTTTGTATCCATTAGGCCAGGCCGCGGTTTCGGATGTTTTGTAAATGTCCGAAGCGAGGGAAGCAATTTCAGCAGGCAATTGAAAACTCCATGATTCCAACATCCTTTTTGAAACCCGCTGTAAAAATGTCTGGTAGGGGCCGGATTGGGATGCCATGAGTACAAGCCCCGTTAATCCATTAATGCCCTTTTCGCCTACGCGTGTGATAGATCTTCCGATAACAGAAGGGTCATAATATTTGTCATACAAGCACCAGGCAGTAGCTTCAGCAACAAAACCGTTGAGCTTGGCAAGTTCGGATGCACCCAACGCATAAGCAGTACCACGGGTAAAAAGCTGATAACGGGGTCCGTCTGCTGCGATTTGTGCGCCATAACCGCCAATGTAAAGCTGGGTTTGATGGTGGACTGCGGAAAAATCCGGATAGATCCCGTCGCCGCTTATGAGAGATCCAAATTCTTTTTTGGCCAGACTGTACGCCTTGCTCAGTGCCGCTGTGCTTCCGGATATAACCCCGTAATACAGCCGTCCCAGTGCCACATTGATGGCATCGCCGGGTGCTCCCCAGGTATCGGCATTGGGATGCGTAAAAAACCAAGTCATGGTGGCCACTGACTGGGCAAACAGCGTAGAATCCACCTTCCCTTCCAAAAGGACAAGGGTCTGGCCATAAGTGTAGGGCAGGCCCTGGAGCCAGTACCAGTAATTATTAACCAAGGCTACACCGGAATAAACATGGTCATGAATGGAATCGAGTGCCAGTTCAATAGCATTACAGAGGCTGTCACTTTGAAATAACCCCTGTCCCCGGGTCGTATAGGCAAGGGCCATGGTCCGCATGCGGTTGTAATGGTTCATGGCTGGCCAGGGTGAAACCGCCAGCGCCGCGGCATAATTGATGTCCGGCCATCCGCCCCGGGGCAGGCAAGCGAGCATGTAGGAACGGGCCGAGGTTTCCAGGTCAGTCAACGCCTGTGCCACAATGGGATCCGTGGTGTCCGCCCCTGTTGCCGTCAGGTAGTTCGTGACATTGGCGCGGAGGGTGTCGATATCCGAAGCACCTGCCCGAATGGGTAAAAACGCTGCAATGGCAAATATCAAGAACACAAAAGATTTCGACATGGAAGCCTCCTCCTTGTTAATACCCTCTGGACTACAATTCCGTTCTCGATACAACATGTGAACCCACCAATACTTGTTTCGGTTGTGTTGTCTTGCGTTGAAGAATATCCTGAAACAGGCCATAAGCCTGATTTGCCATTGACTTGAGATCAACTTCGACGGTTGCTTCACGCACATCATTCTTTGTCAGAGCAGGATAATTGTCGATGCCTACAAAATGAACATTGGGTTGTCGCCCCCCTTTTTCTTTTATGTGTTCCGCAAAATGTAGTATTGCAGCGTCACCGGATCCGACGAGTCCGATTTCATCGGAACACATAAGATCGAATTCGGTCAAATCAGGCGTATCATCATCCAAATATCGAATCATCCGGGGCGGAAGCTTTACTTCGTCCATGGCTTTCTGGTACCCGAGAAAGCGATCTCTTGCCATGGCAAGATTCATATATCTGCCGATAAAGTAAACGATTTTAAAACCGCGTTGAATGCAGTAAGCCGTTGCTTTATAACCCGCCGCAAAATTATCCACTCGTACCGAATGAAATTGAAGATCATTTTCCGGAAGATAATTGCTGAGGAAAATGATTGGTTTAAGCATTGAGAAATATAAAAGTCGGTCAATAAATTGGGGTTCGATTTTGTCGATGTTGCTCAAAAGAAGAAAGCCGTCACTTGTAGTCGAAGAAAGCAACTTTTCAAATTCGTTAGGGTTTTTCGGATAACTTTCCAGCAGAAAGTAGTCATTTTTTTTGAACAAATCGTGGATATATTGTGTTAATGTATAGAAATAGCTGTTCTTTAAAAGAAAATCCCGTGCTTGTTTGTAAAAAACGAAATTCACGACAAAAGTACGATGCTCCAGACCGTTATTTTCCGCCAGATTCGCTGATAGAGGATAGTTGGGTCGATATCCAAGTTGATTGACCACCTTCAAGACTCTTTCTTTTGTTTCAGTGCTTATTTCGGGATAATTTCTTAAGACTTTTGAAATAGTACTTTTCGATAACTTTGTGATATCAGCTATGTTATCTATTGTTATATTCATATATATAGAAACCATTTAATAGTTACGAAATTGTTTCGCTCGTTACCTTAATATATGCTTTTTTTTCTTGTTTGTCAAATGGAGGTCTGATTTGTAATGTATAATGAAATGAGGTGCAAAAAAGAAATATCTTATTGAATACCCGAACATGCGTAAACAAGATCAGATGCGTAAAGATAATCATTTTCAGAAGGTATTCCCTTATCCACAAAGTCGGCTAATTGATGGAAATGCTTGATGGAAGCGGGTGTTTTCGGATAGGCCAATTTTGATCTTTTTTCATTGTGGATCAAAGACAAAGCGGTTCCGTCAAACAGGATACGCGCGTTCTGAAAGAAGATTTCAACGAATAGGGTGGTGTTGATGGAATAACTGGTGTCAATAGAACCGGACAAACCATTTGAAAAGAAAAGCGTATAGTGGGCCCAATTCGGTTTTTCGCGAGACAGAATGGGAATGTTATGAAAGTGTCGCGTCATCTCAAAGGATCGGCCGAACAGATAGCAAACAGCATCAAACAGGTGGATTCCCAATTGCTCTGCAGGTCCCATCGGGCAATAGGTGGACTGCACTCTCCAGTCTTCATGGCGAGGTATACGCGTACGAATCATCCTGAAATGAATCACCGGGCCGAACTGATGGCTTGAGATGACCTCCTTTATCCTGCAAAGAAATGGTTCGAAGTGAAATTGATGTCCCACATATAGATTAACGCCTCGGTTTGCGCAATATTGACCAATCTCGATACATTCGTGCTGGGAAGAGGCTAAGGGTTTTTCAACAAAAACATGTTTCCCGGAGTCTGCTGCTTTCCGGATAAAGGGGACATGCAAATGATTGGGCAGTGTCAAACAAATTAATCGAATTTCGTTTTGTTTTAATAACGCTTCATAAGACGGGTAAATAGGTAGATCGAACTCTGTATGCGCTTGATCCCGGGCCGCTTCGGATTGATCAAAACCTCCCAGGAATAAAAAGCGATCCGTTTTCAGCATGGCTGTTAAATTGTAGTGGCCCCATCCTCCCAGTCCCACAATGCCGACAGGAATTTTTATTTTCGCCTTCGAAGGTTGTCGGGTGATAAGTGATTTTAATATTGAACGTGCCATTTTTATTTTCCGGAATATAAGATAGGATTGATCAAGGAAGAAATGTCTCAGGATGCTTCAGTTTGTAGGGTAGATACTCTTCCATTACATAGTTCAGCGTATGCGCTGCAAAAGCCTGCTGTTCTGCGCGAACGCCCATCTGAACCAGTTTTTCCATGGCTTCCGCCCATTTCTTAAAATACTTGAAAAAGGGGTCGTTTTTCAATGCATCCTTGGCCCGTTTAATATCCACTTCCTGGAGCGGATGGGTGGGCAGTTCGAAGTCTTCAATATCCTGTGGCGTGACACCCAAAAAGGTGGCTTTTGGAACACAGAAGAATTCATTGATATGGGCCGCATTGCCTGAGCCGACCTTCAATGTCCGATAGATATTGGACATGCCGTAGGGGTCACAATCCACAAAAGCATAGACCGGAATTTTACATTGCTCGGAGAGGCGGCGCACAAAGCGGCGGGTGGCGCGGGTGGGCACCCCACCCATGGAGATGAGGACGCAATTGGCCTTGGCCCAGTATTTATGGGATTGCAGACGCTGGAAAATACCGCCGGTTTCAATGGCCAGAATGAATTTGGCTTTGGTTTCAAAACGGAGATGTTCGTTCAGGCTGGGAATGGAGTAGGCACCGGAACCGAATTTCGTACAGTCGATTTTTTCAACTTTGCCGGTCTCAATATCCTTGTCATAGACAATCAACTGACCCGCCACTGCTCCGCCATGCTCTTCCGGAATGAATTTCAATTGTTCCCGGGTAATTCCATCAACGGAAAAGAGGGCTTCAATGTCGTCCATGATGGCATCTGATTCGGACTGCTCATCAAAGCGGGCGTCCCCCCAGTTTTTGGACTGATAATAAGCATCTCTTTTAGTGGCAAAGTCATTGGTCTGGACCAGGTTTTTAGATAAGGACATCATCCGAAGTGTCTGAGCAAATGGCTTGACCGTGTTAACGGAAAGGGTTCGCGATTTATTCTGGTTTCCTATCTTGAAATAACCCTCTTTGTTGTCATAATGCACATTACTCAGCGCTCGCAAAGGGAATTTCATTGAGGGAGCGTGTTTTTTTAAGATTTTCGTCTGAATGTTTTCCGCGGCGCTTTTGACCAAGCGGACGACCTTTTTATCTTCAACGGTGATGGGTTTGCCGATCTTGGCCTTTTCTCGTTCGCGAGCCTTTTCCAGATTCAAGATACCTTTTTTCTTGGGGCTCATAATTTCCTGCTCTTTTCCAGCACCTCTATCAGGTTTTTGACGGTTTTATCCGTTTCCTTGTCCGACAGATCCAGAATCTCCTTCAGTGCGATGCCGATCTGAGGGATATACATCTGGATATAATTCTTCTTTTTCAGGGCATCTGCATAGCGGCGTTGGCGATTGATATGCTCTCCGATTTTCCTGCCGCATTCCTGGAGTGCCAAGCGGATTTCCTTGGCGATTTCGTCATAGGAGGCGATGGCCTCCTTGCTTTCAGAGGTAAAGGGAACCCAGACCGAGGCCATGTGGACCAGAATAACCAGGGGACCCGTGGGAAGTGCTCCCCGTGCTTGATCAAGCCCGTAATTTTTCCAGTCCAGATTTTGGACCGCCTTAAAGATGGCACAGGCGGATTGCTGGTATTGAAGCGGAACTCGGTTGGCAACACGGAAGATTTGGGCCAGTTGGTCGCCCGGCAGTTTCCCGCCAAACGCAATACCCGCTTCAATGATAAAAGGATTGCCTCGATAGACGGCCGGAGGACGGGTGGTGGCCACAAAAATATCCGCTTCCATCTCTTTCTTTAATCCGCTGATAATGAGTTCTTCACCAATCGGGGTAATGCAATCCGTTGGTGGGTTCATGATTTTCACTTTTTGAATCGAGCGATATAGGGTGTCCGCTTCATTGTTTGCTATCGAGGTGGGTTTGGCATTGGGGTTCAGGTTGGCGGCCTTGCATATTTCTTCAGCCACTTTCGGTGACACCCTGGAGAAATCGGATTGGAGAAAACCTTTTAACGAACGGGCACTGGTGGTTTTCAGCATTTTCATCAGCATACCCAGCTCTACACCATAGGGATGGGGTTTTATTTCTTTAGGCGGGTCCGGCAGTTTGTCGGAGACTCGTTTGAATACGACCGGCGCATCATCCTGCAGTGGGGATTGGTAATGAAGGGTGACATGAGGGTTGGCGATGGCGGTTTGTCGTAGATACTCATCGACTGACTGCCGACCTTTCAGATACGCACCCTCCAGTTCCAGTTCCACTTGAGTACCATGATCCTTTGTCCATTCGATCTCCGCGTCTTTGAGTACTTCCGGTTTGTTTTGCGTGGTATTCAAATGGAGATGGTAATGATGAGCGGGTTTTCCCTTGCCGATTTTAGAGGTGATTTTAATGGGTTTGCCGGTGGTGAGTTGGCCATACATGCCGGCTGCTGAAATACCGATGCCTTGCTGTCCTCGGGACATCTTCATGGAGTGAAACTTGGAGCCGTAGAGCAACCTGCCGAAAATGTTCGGAATTTGGGTTTTAACGATTCCCGGACCGTTATCCTCTACATTAATGATAAAACGGCCGTTGCCAGAATCTTTAAGCCCCACTCGAATTTCAGGGAGAATACCCGCATCTTCGCAGGCATCCAGGGAATTGTCAACTGCTTCTTTGACGGCGGTTAATAAGGCGCGTCTGGGATTGTCGAAACCCAGAAGATGACGATTTTTTGAAAAGAATTCGGATACGGAAATAGAACGTTGTTTTTCCGCCTGGGCATGTGCGTCGTTGAAGCCGGCTTTTTTCTTAGGAGACATTGTCGGTGTGTTTAGCGGCGATGTTGTTCAATTGTTCGGCCAGCATGGCTTCGTAGTTTGCACCCATGACTTCCACCTTCTTGTTGAACCGTTTGCACAGTTCTTCAATGGCATCCAGGTTTTTAGTACGAAGATTTTCAACCAATTCATCCAAGGAGGTCGGGTTCAGTATTTCATTGGTGGAAATCTCGAGGAGGATATTGTTTCGAGTTTTAATACGGTTTTGAATATCATTGGCCATGAGCAGAACATCGTTTAAAATGGCTTCGTTCAAGGTGTCTGCGCGGAAGAGATCTAATCCCTTCTTTACCTGGTCAATGAAGTAACGGCCGTTAAAAAGGTAGATTCTGGAGTTTTTATAGACCTTGGGGTCATAGTAGTATTCTCCCAGAATTCGTCCCCGGTCTGTTTTAACGATTGACTTTGGAAAACGGGAACGCTCTACGGGCTTATAGGTTTTGTAAATTGCTTCCAGGTTCCCGTCGGATTTAACGGCGGTGTCCGGTTCGGATGGGAGGGCGTTGTCTGGTTCGGCAATAGGAGTTTCCGGTGTTGCAATGGATGAGATGGCTTGTGCCTGTTCCATCGCGGAAGTGGAACGCGAGAGATGGCTGCCTTGTTCTTCTGTTTCCTCTCTTGTCAGGATGATGTCAGAAAGACTTTCCATTACTTCATTTTCGTTGCCCGAGAGTTTTGCCAGAATATCCTCGTTTTTTTCCCGGATCTCCTCTTCTTTGGCTTTGAGTTTTTCCTGCTTGGCTTTCAGAAAGCTGATTTCCTGGACGCAAGAGTCCAGTTCTTGTGAAATGGAAAGGAGTTCCTGCTGCAATTTCTTTTTTTCTTCGATGAGTTTAATAGATTCACCACCGATATTTTTAAGTCGTTCCTCTTTCTGTCGAACGGAATCGACTTTTCGCTGATAGTACTCAATGAGCATATCAATAGTTCTCAGTTCCTTGTCTCGACTCGTTTTCTTCAGTAACCAGAGTTCTTCCAGTGCTTTTTTTGAATTATCCTTCTCTCGCTCAACCATTCTTTCGGAAACTTCAAAAAGATTGTCCTTGTCTTTGACGGCATCCGACTTGATTAAAGCGTTGTAAATCCTATTCTTATTGCCGGTTGAGGCTACGGTAAAAGTTCCTGTATCCCAGGTTTTCTCCATGTTTTCCATAAGACACCCCATTTTTTACGGTTTTTATATTATACATAAATAATACAATTATTTTAAGGCTGTCAAGAGATTTTGCGGCTAAAGGGCCGGGTTGCCGATAAAGGGTGCGTAATGTGTGGCAAATGGTCAAGCTTTTCGCGTTTTGACACTTGCCCATTTGTTTTAGAAGAAGCAGCGAATTTCGTGCCTTTCGGGTAATCCCCTTTCAACAGCAATTTTATAAAAAAGTGTTGACATTTTCTTTAAGAACTATCTATCTTCTACGCTTCCCTTGTTTGCTTAAAAACCGTTCAGGGGATTATTTTGCCTGCGTAGCTCAGTTGGTAGAGCAGCTGATTTGTAATCAGCCGGTCGGCGGTTCAAATCCGTTCGCAGGCTCAAAACGCTGTTTGAAATATACTGGACAGATGCCCGAGTGGCTAAAGGGGACGGACTGTAAATCCGTTGGCTTTACGTCTGCGGTGGTTCGAATCCACCTCTGTCCAAATATTTGCGGGTGTAGCTCAATGGTAGAGCCCCACCCTTCCAAGGTGGTTGTTGTGAGTTCGAATCTCATCACCCGCTTTGCCCAAGTAGCTCAGTTGGTAGAGCACGTCCTTGGTAAGGACGAGGTTCACGGGTTCGAGCCCCGTCTTGGGCTGTATTGAGTTTTATGGTTTTGCATTAAAAGGAAAAATAAAGGAGTATTTATGTCGAAGGCTAAATTTGAGCGTACGAAGCCCCATGTGAATGTAGGGACAATCGGGCACGTAGACCATGGCAAGACGACATTGA
>Ga0156536_1080_pt1 | contig 10226 bp, 6 predicted proteins | sample RifOxyB2_FD_111931 | JGI IMG/M metagenome (GOLD analysis project Ga0156536, IMG submission 111931) | Elusimicrobia bacterium RIFOXYB2_FULL_49_7 | reverse complement strand
GAAGGGAATGAATATTTTTCCGAAGAATTCGGAGCGGATACCGATACCATTATCTCGTACCCCGAGAATCCAGCAGTTGTTCCGTGCTTCGGCGGTCAATTCGATAACGAGCGGTTCGGCACCGTGGAATTTCAAGGCATTTGAAATCAGATTTTGATATAATTGAAAAAGAAGGGTGGCATCGCCGGACAATTCCGGCAGGGGCATTTTGATGAAACGGGTCTCTGTTGAATCGATTTGCGGGGCAAAAGTATCGATGACCTTGGCTGTGAGCTGGTTCAGGTCGACTAAGCCGATTTTGATGGCCGATTTTCCGGTGCGTGACAACCGAAGCAGATCCTGAATCAGAATGCGCATCCGTTTGACGGCGTTCAGGATGAAATGAAGATCCTTTTTTGCGCTATCTGCAAGGCTATCTCCTGCGTCTTTTTTTAGGAGTTCACTGAATGCGGAAATTTTATTCAGCGGTTCCTGGAGGTCGTGGCTCGCGATATAGGTGAATTCATCGAGTTCTTTGTTGCGGTTCGTCAGTTCCAGATTTTTTTGCTCAATGGCTTCGGAGTATTCCCGGGTTTGACTTTCGATCCGTTTTTTTACGGAAATGTCCTGCGAAACTTCCACAATGCCAAGCAATTTCCCTTTTTCATTCTTTACCGGAAAACCCCGAATCAGCCAATGTGCGCCGTTGCCGGCAATGACTTCAGCTTCGTGCGGTTCTCCATCATTAAGGATGTCCGGCAACGGACAGTGAACACAGGCGGTGTTCCGATTTTCAAAGACCTGAAAACAATGTTTGCCGACAGGCGATTCTGTGAAGGAATTTTCCACGGCCCGGTTGGCCCAGAGGATACGCATGTCCAGATTGTGGTAGATGATGAAATCCTGCACGTTATCCAGAATCAACGTTTTTTCCTGTTCGGTTTTCCAAAAAGCCTCTTCCGCTTTCTTATAATCATGGATGTCCGTCAGAATTCCCCGGACCCCTATGATGCGTCCGTTTTCCTGAATCGGCCGACTGCTGCTTCTTACCCAGCGAACCGAACCGTCTTTACGGTAAATGCGGTATTCGCTCGGTTCCAACGTACCCTTCAGAATAGACGCGTATTTGACGATCAAGGTCGGTAAATCATCAGGGACCACGAAATTTTGGAAAGGGCGGCCAATCACTTCTTCCGGTTTATATCCCAGGACGAAAAGGGATCGTGAACTGACAAAGGTGAAATGTCCTTCGGGGTCCATTGTATAAATGATTTCATTGATATTTTCAACGAGATCCCGGTAGCGGGATTCCGCCTGCCTGATTTTGGCGAACAAGCGGGCGTTTTGGATGGCAGTGGCCACTTGATTACCGAATGAGGTGATGAGTGGAAGGTCACGCTTTGAAATGCCCTTTCCTCCCAGCATGAGTATCCCGAATATTTCTCCCTCGATTGTCAGCGGAACAATTACTCCCGGCTCATCCGGTATATGGCGGAGTGTTTGGGTCACTTTGGCCTGTAGGGAGGGAGGGAAGGCGTTTTCTATGATTGGATTGGTGGAGGGAAGGAAAAGCGGTTGTTTTTGGAGGATACAATCCCGGAAGGCCGGGGTCTTCTTCCAGTCATATAGAAAGGGGACGGTTCCCCAATCGATTTCTTTTCGCAACGATGGAAGGACGATTTCCGTAAACAGTTCCTGGGGCAAGATGAGGAATTCACCCGAAGAATCAAAAAAAGCGATACCGCCTCTCAGTTTGAAACGGTCGAGTTGGGTACGAAAACCCTTGAAGATTTCCTCTTCGGAATAGGCCTGTTTTTGCAGGTATTCAGCCGAGAAAATGAGCGCGAAAAGCAAACGGCGACTGATTTGTTTTTCAGCCATGCGGCCACTTTTTTCCCGATAAAACGGGTGTTTTTTTATTCCGGATTGTTTCGGTGGCGGGCTGAAATGGCAGGGTGAGCAGAAAGTTTGTGCCTTTTCCTTGCCGGCTCTGAACCGAGATCGTGCCGCCCATAAGTTCGATGATGGAGTTCGAAATGGAGAGCCCCAGTCCGGTTCCCCCGTATTTTCGGGTGGAGCCTGTGTCGCCCTGTTCGAACTTCCGGAAAATAGTTTGCAACTTGTTTTTTGGAATGCCGATTCCCGTGTCCGAAATGCGGATGATAAAGGATTTTGATTCTTGAGTAAAAGAGGGTAAGGATATCCGAATGCTTCCTTTTTCGGTGAATTTGATGCTGTTTTCCAGGATATTCAGGAGAATTTGTTTTAGGCGCACTGGATCTATCGTGACCCATGGAAGCTGTTTGGCTATTTCCATCTCGAAACGGATGGATTTTTGGGAAAGCAGCGGCTTGATGGTTTGATAGGTATCTTTAAGGAGATTGAACAAGCGGCAGGGTTCGGATTTGATGATTAGGCGTCCGGATTCAATGGCTTTAAAATGAAGGATTTGATCAATGAGATGGAGCAGGTGTTTGCCGTTTTTCAAGATGGTTTTGAGATCGGTTTGGGATTCTCGGCTCAATTGTCTGTTTTCTCGCTGTGCCACCAGTTCGGTAAAACCGAGGATGGAGGTCAGGGGGGTTCTGAGTTCGTGCGAAATGACGGAAAGAAAATCATTCTTGGTTTTGTTGGCCAGTTCCGCTGCTTTTTTTGCTTTTAGGATGCCGCGTAGGAATTGTTTGCGTTCCGTGATATCGCGAAGGATGTAGATGACGGCGGGCTGGTTGTTGACCAAGGTTCCGCAACTGCTCATTTCCACTTCCACGATCTTTCCGGATCGATGTTTCAGGGTCATTTCAAACACGCGGTTCGTCGGGTTTTCCGGAGAATGCATTTCCTCTTGGAGTTTTCCGGCTTGGAGAAGAGATTCCGGTGAAAAATAGAGATGAAATGGTCTGTTGGTGAGTTCTTTGACGGTATAGCCCAGCATGTCGGCGAATCGCGGGTTGACGTAATTAAGGGATTCGTTCTGAACGACAACGATGCAGTCTCCTGCTTTTTCCACCACATTGCGGTAGCGTGCTTCGCTGGTTTTGAGATCCTGTTCGATTTTTCTCTTTTCCTTTTGCAGGAGCGAACGGTGATGGACTTCTCGAAGGGTGCGGCGAAGTATGTCTGGGGATAGTTCGTTCTTGATAAGGTAGTCGTCCGCCCCGTTTCTCATGATCTCAACGGCGATTCGTTCATCACCGTGTCCGGTTAAAATAATAACCGGACAATCGCTTACGGATTTTATCCATTTCAGCATGGATAAGCCGGTATCTCCGCCCAAAAGATAATCCAGCAGAATGAGGTCGCCTTTTTGTGTCGGGAAGTTTTCCTGAAAATGGGCCGGTGTGGTATATGAAATGATGTGATAGTTGATTTCAATCGAATCCGAAAGATGGCGACGAACAATTTCAATATCTTCTTCATCATCATCTACGATAATGACCTGAATGGGTTCTTTCATGAATATTGTAAATATATATTTTTCTGTTTAAAAAGAGAGAAAAAATTAGGGATAATCATAAAAAACAATAAGATACAAAAATGTAGCAGTTAATCATTTATATAATTCAATAATGTATGATATTGTTTCTAAAAAATATATAACATATTGTTTTATAACAAAAAGTGTGTTTGGTGTCCGAATTGCAATATAGATCGGAAAGGAGGATATTATGCAATATAAGATTGATTTTGGCAACACGGCGTGGGTGTTGATGAGCGCTGCATTAGTCATGTTCATGACGGTTCCGGGGTTGGCCCTCTTTTATGGAGGCTTGGTCCGGAAAAAGAACGTGTTAAGCGTGTTGATGCAATGCATTGTCGCGCTTTCCTTGGTCTCGCTCCAGTGGGTGATTATCGGATATTCACTTTCCTTTGGACCGGGCAAGGGAATATGGGCCCCATTCATCGGAAGTTTGGATTGGGCTTTTTTAAAAGGTATCGGTTTTTCCGCAAGCCCCTATTTTATTTCACAGCCGGAAGCGCGTGTACCTCATCTGGCTTTTATTATTTTTCAGGCCATGTTTGCGGCCATTACACCGGCCCTTATTATTGGTGCATTTGCAGAACGGATGAAATTTTCCGCTTATCTGTTATTTATTCTCTGTTGGACGACACTGGTTTATGATCCGATAGCACATTGGGTCTGGTCGTCGGATGGCTGGTTGTTGAAGAAAGGGGTGCTTGATTTTGCGGGTGGCACTGTGGTTCATATCAATGCCGGTGTGGCTGCGTTGGTGACCGCAGTGATGATAAAAAAGCGTTCTTTTCATCGAATCACACCTCCTCATAACCTTCCGTTGACCCTTTTAGGGGGTGCCATGCTCTGGTTCGGTTGGTTTGGATTTAATGCGGGTTCTTCCCTGGCGGCGGATGGCCTGGCAGCTCATGCCTTTGTCATTACTCAGGTGGCAGCCAGCGCGGCGGCATTAAGCTGGGCATTGCTGGATAGGGTTTTTCATCGTCGCCCCACTATTCTCGGTGCGGCTACCGGAGCCGTAGCGGGCTTGGTGGCTATAACGCCGGCAGCCGGGTTTGTGGATATACAGGGTGCCATGATCATCGGAGGTCTGAGCAGTCTCATTTGTTACTATATGGTCATTCATGTGAAAACCCGCTTAGGTTATGATGATGCGTTGGATGCGTTCGGTGTTCACGGTATCGGTGGAATATGGGGTGCGTTGGCGACCGGTCTTTTTGCGGTGCCCGCGGTCCAGGGCGATTACAGTGGTTTTTTTGCCGGGAATCATCATCAGCTGTGGATTCAGTTTGTCTCGGTCTTAGCCACGGGATTGTATTCTCTGGTCATGACAGTGGTTATCTTTAAAGTGGTGGATAGGGTGATTGGCATGCGGGTAACGCCTCAGGCGGAAGCCATCGGTCTGGATGTGACGGAACATAATGAACGGGCCTATACGGTCATAGAATAAGGAGCGGAAAATGAAACTGATTATTGCCATTATTCAGCCCCATCGTCTTGAAGAAGTGAAAGAGGCATTGTATAAACAGGAGATCAACCTCATGACCGTCAGCGAGGTTTTGGGCCATGGTCGTCAGAAGGGTATTGATGAATTCTATCGTGGCGCCAAAGAGACGGGTAATCTGATGAAGAAGATCCGTCTTGAGATTGCGGTAAACGACAATTTTGTAGCGCCAACAGTTGATGCCATTGTTCAGGGTGCGCGTACGGGTGAGGTGGGAGACGGAAAGATTTTCATCTTGAATCTGGAGGAGTGCGTGCGTATCCGGACGGGCGAGACCGGGAGCGTGGCGATTGGGTAGATTTTAAAGGGGTCTGCTCGCGAAACGGAAGAAATCGTACGCTAAGGAAAATGTAGGTTTTCCATCAACCGAATGTAATACTTGCCTTATACACTATTAACAAGTATATTATATTCTACGAAAGGTCTTAGCGATGTCTATATTAAAAGCGTTCGGGATGGAGAAAGGTCATAAAAAGTATTACGAAGAGGCCATTTATAGCATTACGCTTCTCAATAATATCATCAACAAGAATGTTTCCGGTCAGCTTGCTCAATATGATTTGACACTTGGGAAGTTTAACGTCCTTATGGTCATAAAGCATTTGGGCGGGACGCAGGGCATAAAACAGGTTTCGATCAGCAAATATTTAATCCTTACCCCTTCGAATATAACAAAGTTGATCGACAAGCTTGAAAAAGATAAATTGGTCGCTCGATTTTTCTCCGCTGAAGACAGAAGAATCAAGGTCGTAAGGATTACCGAGAAAGGATCAAAACTTGTGGACATTGCCTCGGCAGGTTCTACCAATGGGTTTAAGAAGATGACCGATAAGTTGAGCAACGATAAGCTGAAAATGCTATCTTCTTCATTGGTTGAGTGGCTTGACTTGTTTTAGGGGCGATATTTTTTTTACCATAATTGTTGAGCGATAAATAATATATAAGTATATGATTGATTTGTAAATAATGAAGAGGCTCACGGTTAAATCCTCAAAAGTGTAAAAATTGTTCTCGTTTCCTGATTTTATCAATAAACAAGAGCAATTGCATGTGGTGCGATATTTGCCTCTCTATCTAGTAAACCGAAAGGAACACAAGAAGGAGGTCGTCCTTATGAAGTAGTTCTCATTGACAACAAAACAGGTCTTAAATTCAAGGAGATTTTAATGAAAACCAGTACAAAAGCTTCAAAAACCTGGACAGGTATTTGCATCATGATCGCAGCATTATTCGCAAGCCTCTTATCCCAAACGATCCAGGCGTATAATTATGATGTCACCCCTGTCGTCAACAGTGAGGCCACGCGGGGATTAAGCTCTGTAAGCTCCGCTGAACCGGTCGGAGAGGGTCGTCTTACGTTCAATGTTTCCGGAAATTGGTATAACCAGAATGAGACGTTTGTCTCGTCCCCAAATAAGAACGCCAATATCATCACCGGACTAGGTGCGGCCTCGTATGGGGTCAGTCCTTATATCGACCTTTTTGCTTCCGTCGGGGCTTTCGGATCGAGTCATTATACCAACACCAATAGAAGCGGCGGTTGGGGCAGCGTCAAGGCCGGTGTGCAGGGTACATTGCCGTATTCCGAGAATTCCATGTTGAATCTGGGCGGCCAGGCGGCCCTTATCGGCGGCACTTCAAACAATCAGATTAACAACAACCGCGCCGATGGATACAATTACTTCCAGACTCGAACCGGCAATGATTTCATGGCCAAACTCCTGCAATCGTTAAGTTTCGGCAGTGAGTCACATGCGATCAAACTGCACCTGAACGAAGGCGCCGTTACCTCCCTCAGCGGGGGTAATGATCCCTTGCTGCTCCTGGGCGCGGGCCTTCAAGCTAACCTTCTTTCCTTCGCCGCACTCGGTGTTGAGTTGAATTCAAGAACCCAGTTGAACGATTGGGCCTTCAGAACGGATCCGTTGTGGATTACTCCGTCAGTCCAGTTCCGCACCTCCTTTAATACCAATTTCTCGGCGGGGCTTGATGTCGCTATCTCAAATGACCGGGCGAACGGCGAACCCCGTGCCCTGGAACCCTACCGGCTGTTCGGCGCAGTGGCCTTTTCATTCGACACGCATGCGGAAAGGCGTAGAGCCGCGATTGAACGAAAAAAGCATGCCGCGCAGGTAGAAAGGGAGAACCTCGCCCTTATTAAAGATAAGGCGGTTGTCCGGCAACAGACCGACAGTCTGGCTAAAAACACCGCGCAAGTTGAAAAAGAAAACATTGCTCTCATTAAAGATCAGGAAGCCGCCGGGCTGTATGTCGACAGCCTGAACAGAAAAGCGCATGCGGACTCCATCATGCTTGAGGTGACGACCCAAAGTCTCAATGAAGAGAAAGCCAAGCGCACCGACGCGGAAAAAATGCTGCTGTCAACCGGCGAGCTGCTCCTGGATGCCGTGTACTTTGAGACTGGAAAGACTGTTCTGACCATCAATTCAAAACCATACCTCAATATTATCGGTAAAATGCTGCTTAAATATCCCAAATTACAGATAGAGGTGGCGGGGTACACCGACAATATAGGCGATAAAGATTACAATATCACTCTCAGCCAGGGCCGGGCCGAAGCGGTAAGCTTCTATTTGATCGAGGTTGCGCCTGCTTTAAGCTCATTTTTGAGTTCACATGGATACGGAATGAGCATGCCCAAGGCGGACAACGGCACGAAAGATGGCAGGCAGACAAACCGCAGGGTTGAGTTACGTGTGACGAACAAGGATGTGCTGAAAGAATACAGCCAATTGTAATTCGGAAGGTAAAAAATGGGCTTAACTCCCACAGATGAAAAGACAAAGCTTTACAGCTGCGGGAGTTAGGACAAGTCAAATTCAATTAAATTAAGGAAACTGCGCTATGAAAAAGCTCAATCCTGCAACGAAGATTCTGTCCGCGGTTGTTATTCTGGGTCCTGTTGGCACCCCATAATAATCATCCACGACCCGAATAATTTCCAGGAGACGTTTGGATGAATTAGTGCCGGCGTTGAAGAAGGATTCGTCTCTACGCAAAACATGGCAGGATAACGTTATAGTTTTTTTTAAGATATATCCTGATAAGAGCTCTTATAAAATTGTAGACAGAGAAATTTCTTTCTTTTACGGCATGGTATTGGAGCGCAAAGACTTGAGGCCGTAGAGAAAATAAAAGAAGCGCAAGTCCATGAGGTTGATGACCGTCCGTCTCTCGCCCGCCTGAGATAATTCAGCTTCCCCCCCCCTTAATCAGCCGGGCAGTATAAGGACTCCCTGTTTTAGGCATTAAGATAGGCGTGCGCCACCTTCTTAATGGCGGCGATGTTCTCATCAATGTCCTGATCCGTATAAAACTCGCTTATCGGGATATAGATGGAGGTCTTGATGATCTCCTCGGCCACAGGGCACATCCCAGGCTTATAATGATAAGAACGGCCGTTGATATCCAGCGGGTAGGTGCTTCCCGGAAAAATGGTGCGGTTAATCAGCAGATCGTGCATGTATTTCGGCATATTGGAGTAGCATTCCACCCAATTGTTGATGCCTTCTGCCTGCAGCGTCTTGGCGAAATCCTCGCGTGATACGCCGAACTTTTTCTCGTCAATGCGCATCAGATAAAACCAGTAGCTGCTTTTGCCGCCCGGCGTCACCTCATGAGGCATGATGCCCGGGATATCCTTGATGCCTGCGGTCAACCGATCCCCCAATTGGGTACGGCGCGAACAAATGCCTTTGAGCTTTTTCAACTGTGCTAACGCGACGGCCCCTTCCAGCTCATTCATACGGTAATTCGGGGCCAGCAATTTTGGGGATTTGCCCACCAATGCGCCGTCGCGGTAATAATTCTTGTCCGCGAACCACGCCGCTTTCTGCCCCAGTTCCGGGTCGTTCGTAATGACCATGCCCGCGTCGCCAGCCGAGATATGTTTGAAATCGTTCAGGGAGAAGCATCCGAAATCCCCGAAGCTGCCGGCCAGTTTTCCCTTATATTCGCACATGTAGCTCTGGGCGCAGTCCTCAATTACATAAAGTTTGTGCTTTTTGGCAATGGCCATCATCTTATCCATGTCACAGGGATTGCCGGCCAGATGGACCAGGAGAATGGCTTTGGTATGGGAGGTGATGCTTTTCTCCACAGAGGACGCATCCATGTTGTAGGTATGCGGATCCAGATCCGCGAAAACAGGGATGCAGCCCTGATAGAGAAGCCCGATAAGCGTGCCCATGTCCGTAATGGGCGAGGTAATCACTTCGGTTCCCGGGGTCAATCCCAGGGCGCCGATAGCCACATGTATGCCGGCGGTACCGGAACTGACGCCCACACAACGCTTGGCGCCGTATAATTGGGCGAATTCCTCGCAAAACTGTTTGACCTTTGTCCCTTTCCAATAAAACAGGGTGTTTTGTTCAAGGGCCTCGCGCAGTTCCTGGATTTCCTCCTCTCCAAAACGTTTACCGGTTCCATAGGGCGTGGTTTTTATCTTGGTCCCGCCGTTAATTGCCAACAGGTTTTTTTCGCTTGATTTTGACATAATACCTCCAAACTTTAGTGTAAGCACGGTTTAAAGCAACGCCTTGGCTCCTTGCATAGGGGCGGAAAAAGAAAGTCCAGGGCTATTTTTCCGGCGTATAATTACGGCCGCCCACACTGGCGCCGGCGATTTCGCGCCAGTCATAGGTTTTTCGGATTCGAATATTGTAGTCAAAGACCTCCTGGAGCAGTTTGGCATCGACCTTGAGTTCCCGGCAACGGCTGATAAAGGCGCCCAGATCCTTGGGAAAGCATTTACCGCCGAATCCGCGTTCCGTGGTGACGTCCAGATGACTGGTGCCGATACGCTTGTCCATGGCCACTGCTTTCTTAACGTCTTCGTAGTTGACCCCTTCGGATTGGCAGAGGTCGTAAAAGATGTTGGAGACCGCTACTTTGGCGGCCAGGAGGACGTTGCACTGATATTTGACGATTTCAGCGGCCGTGGTGCTCATTTTCATGATATTCGCAAAGGGGAAACAGGTCCGGTAGAGGTCGATGATGCGCTGGGAGGTCCAGTCATTCTCTGCACCTACAACGACCCGGTCTGCATTGACGAAATCGTACAGGTAGTTGGCTTCGGTCAGGAATTCCGGATTAAAGGAAAATGGAATGTCCGGATAAAGCTTGGCATAGCGGCGCGTGGTACCCGGGACGACTGTGGATTTGACGATGACGATTTTGCCTTTCCCTTTTATGTTGGGCGCAATCTCCGCGATGGCGGAATCGCAGATGGAAAGATCGATTTTCAGCGTG
>Ga0156536_1129_pt8 | contig 10252 bp, 12 predicted proteins | sample RifOxyB2_FD_111931 | JGI IMG/M metagenome (GOLD analysis project Ga0156536, IMG submission 111931) | Elusimicrobia bacterium RIFOXYB2_FULL_49_7 | reverse complement strand
TGTTCACCTTCAATACAATAGGATTACGCGCATGTGGGATGGCAATGCCGTTTCCGATACCCGTGCTACCCAACGCTTCCCGGGCCAGGAGGATATCCAAAAGAAACGCACGATCCACCCGTTCGGGCAGTCGCATCCGCTGGACCACTTCGGCAAGGACCGCTTCACGGCTCTGTCCGGGCACGTTATAAAAGATACCGCCTTCTTCTAAAGCCGTGGTGAGTATCGTGGGTTGACGTTGGGTCTCGAATTGGGCAAAGTAACCGGTGGAGAAACGGCGGTTCCTGGCAGTGGCCCATTCCAGCACCTCCTGCCGGTTCAGTCGATAGACCCCTTTGACAGAGTGGGCGGGTAATTCCCCGGATTGAATCCATTGATAAACAGTCTGTTCCAGGGTATTCAGAAGAGAGGCAGCTTCAGGAACGGTCATGTCCATAGGTAGTTTTGGCCTATCAAAGAAGGCTTAATAAGATAAAAATATGAGGAATTCTAATGAAAGAATTATATTTCTGTTATTATGATTAACCTGGACACAGCCCGCCAACACCTTCAGGACAAAATCGATCTACAGGCAACAGAATGGATGGCCCTGCATCAAAAAGCCGCTGTGGACGCCAAAGCCATCATTGCCATGATTGCGGAACGCTACCAACCCAACCGAATCTATCAGTGGGGTTCTCTTCTAAAACCCGACCTATTCCGCGATTACTCAGACATCGACATTGCCGTGGAAGGGCTGCGCCATCCGGCAGATCTGCTCCATCTTCTGCGTGACGCGGAAGCACTGACCGGTTTTCCATTGGATATCGTTGAACTCGACCATCTGGAAGTGGTTCATGCGGACACCATCCGACAAAAAGGGAAATGCGTTTATGAGCGCCAATAAAATATCCGGTGAATTACTCGGTCATATCGATAAGACACTCCTATTGCTCAGCGCCCAACAAGAGGCGTTTCAGGAATTTGTAAAAAAAGAACTGCCACTGCTTGGGAAAGGCCGTTCCGCCGGCATGTTGACAGCCGATTATATTGCGGATTATTATACCTGCGCAGAAACGCTCTTTTTCCGCATTTCCCAGTTCTTTGAAAACAGCCTTCCCAAGGATCGCTGGCATTCAGAATTGCTAAAAAAGATGACCCTGACGGTTCCCGGCATCCGGGAACAAGTTATCAGCGACGCCACTGCCGCCATTTTAGACGAATTCCTCCGATTCCGCCATTTCAGACGGTATTATTTCAAACCCGATTATGATTGGGATCGTTTAGATTATCTGTCCGCCAAGTTTACGGATGTTCATCCGAAACTCGCTTCCGAGCTTCTGGTTTTCAGGGCTTTTGTGGAATCGCTATTCCCGTCTTAACCCGGTACCCAGCAGACACCGTTCCACATAGGGATGGAGCCCTTTTGGAACAGCTGTCCGCATCTTCATCTTCTATGCCCCTCCTCCAACGGAATCTGCGACAGGGTGATGGGGCTTTGTGCGTGTGTCGCCAGGGCGAGAAGAAATAGTTTGGTCATTTTGTGCCTCCGATCTTATGTAACAGCACAACCCATCCGGTCACATCCAGTCACCTTACAGGTTGTTAATATCTACTAAAGTCAACTATATTCTATCTAAGTAAAGATTCCGATTATCAGCAGCGTTGCATAGACAGAATTAAATGATACCTTTATAGATAAGACATAGAGTGCTTGCAGTAATAATCAATATGGGTAAACACATGAAAAAGACATGTTTGCTAATTTGCTTTTTTACGATTTCCGTGCTGGGTCTTGAGACACCGCTCCTTCTTGAATCAACGATCTCAGATACAAATCGAATTCGATTACTATGGCGGGATAATAGTATAGAAGAGAATGGTTTTATAATATTCAGAAGCCATGATTCCGTAGGCAGCTTTTTTGTCCTTGATACAGTTGGGCAGAATACAAATACTTATTATGATATTTCGGCGCATAGCGCACAAACTTATTATTATAAACTGCTGGCATTCAATTTAACGGAAATATCCGATACTTCAAACACGCTATCTGCAACCACGGGGCATTATGTTCCACCGCTTCCTGTTTTGCTCCCACCACGCCTAACGGCTCTATCGCTGGATACTCTCACTGCGACAGTTAGACTCTCCTTTAAGGATTATAGTAATGTGGAGGAGAAATACACCGTTCTTAGAAAAAATAAGAACGGTTGGGTAGAACAAGGGGTAATTGATGTGATGGTTCCGATAGAGACGGGGGATACAATTGATTATATTGATACATCAACAGATAACTACACGTTATACTGTTATAAAATAAAGCTTACATATCAAGATACCGTTATTTTTTCAGATTCTAGCTGGATTTTTACCTATGCGTTCCCTTCTTTTGACACCATCACTTTCGAACCGGTATCCGTATTCTCAACAAAAATCCTGAGTTGGGCGGAATTGATAGGTGACACTCTTTTTATTCAAGAGGATCTTGGGTCTAAGGTGTCCTTAATTGGTCTGGCTAATCTTGAATATCCGGTCTTTCTTGGCTTTGCGAGTGATACTTTATTAAAGAAATACGCTACGAATTCAGCCATTTTTCAGCATACCCAATATTATAACATGAATTGCTGCATTGACGCAGATGAGTATTTGGAAAAGAGGCTTTATCATGGCGGGGCATATATACTTGTTTCCGGGAGATGGGATTCAGTGGATGATTGGACCGATTTAAGGGCATTAACATACGATAAAACATCGGATGCCTTTGTAAAAAGTCAAAGATACAGGGGTGGGGTCTTTGAGGGTCCGGTTGAAGTTTCAAATATCGTTAAAAATAAGGATTCGGTAATATTTTATACATATTCCTGGTATATTGGAAATTCACAATATTTGCATGGTACGGGTTTACATGGTGGTTCGTTTGGTTATGATTTCTCAGAGGAAATGGGTTGGGGAGGACTTGGAAAGGATATCTTTCTGGACTCAAACTTGTTTCTTATCTCCTACGGGAACGGAATTCGCATCTATGATACTGAATTATGGCAAACACTTGCGGATGTTCAGACAAAAGGAACGGTTGTCTATTTTAATTATCCATACTTGTTTGAGCTAATCGACTCAAATAAACTTGAAGTATTTGATGTGTTTGATTTTAAGGGCATGTCAAGAGGTGGTATTACTACAGTCGAGTCAATAAATAAGGTTATTTTCAACCCTACTAACGATGATGTGATCATTATTCAGCAAAATCGGACAGATATTTTTCACCTCAGTATTAATATTCATAATCCTACCCGTCTGGCTAATTCCCGGGAATCGACCAATGAATCAAACGTAAAGATTTTTCCCAATCCATTTAACCCGGTCATTAATATATCCTATAGTGGACAGACCGACCCCGTTGAAATGGCGATTTATACTATTACCGGGAGTCTTGTAAAAACATTTAGGGCCAGAAAGAAGGCTCAAGTGGTTTGGGACGCTTCCGGATATGCAAGCGGTCTGTATATTCTTAAAGTCCGTGACGGCAATAATCAGCACACCAGAAAACTGATGTTGCAGCGATAGCGCATGATATTAATATAATCGAGCGTATTATCAAGCGTCCCGTCTTAACCCCGCACCCAGCAGGCAGCGTTCGACATAGGGATGGAGCCCTTTTGGAATAGACTGATTGGAGTGTGTCCGTCATTCTGGATGTGGCAAACATTGGCGGCGGCCTGCTCAATAAAGCTGACAACCGCTCCACTAAAAAAAAGCCAATGAAAACCTTTGTGCCTATACGATTAATCAGCCAGAAAAAGAGAAATTTCGGTTTTAAAGCAGATTTCAGCGAATAATAAAGCGTAAAAAAAGAACTACGGCTGTAACAAGGCACATATTTTAGAAAACAAAATCGTTCTTTGGGCTGGTATTAAATTAGAAATTTTCTTCTTTATAAGGCGTTTTTCCATAACAAATATTTTATGACATCGAATCTCAGACTGTCTATTAAGGGGCGTATCGACAAAGCGGTCTTCAAGTGCAAAACTGAAATTATCATTCCGAATTGTGGCTGTAATCTGAGCAAGAATGACATCTTGAGAGTTATTGACTATTCTGTTTGAAAGGACAATTGCAGGGCGGGGCTTTGAATTCGCAGCATCTGTAAATGGAAAAGAAACTATAACAATATCACCTTGCTGATACATAGCGATTACAGCGTGTCCCAGACATCATTTTCGGGCAAATCCCATTCTTCTCGCAGGGAGGATTCGGAAATCGCCATAGAGATTCGAGTAAGATCCTGTTCTTCGGCGATAACATTTTTATCATTATTCAGAAAAACGATATTCGTATATCGTGGTGCATCACTTGCCATTCGGACATAGACATAGGGTGCTGGATAATACTTATCCGTACTTACACAGTCATTTTCTATTTGTGCTATCATTTGGCTTGTGCCTTCGCTTCTAATTCTTTAACTCGGTCTAATAACCAAGTTGCAATCCCTTTGGCAGTATCGGCGCTCATATATGCCCCGAAATGAAACTCACGAATGATCCCAATTTTGCTATCGTCACTGTCTGTAACTTTGACAACTTTATTTTCTTGAACCTCAATTGAGCTGCTTTTAGGAATGGGAAATCGTTCAGCGAAAAAATTGATGTTAATCTTACCCTGAGGCGATATCCCGCCATGAGCCCCATCGACACTAACTTGCTGAAAATTTGGACTTATTTTATTATGAAAAACAACTGTCTTACTTTCCATTGATGATAAATAATACTTAGTTTATAGCGAGAAAGTCAATGAGCATAATAGCTGATAGAATTTGCTGATAGGAATTTTGGTTTTTCTCCATTCGTAAATCAAAATCGCAAATAAATTGCGCCATACCACCCATTTATCCATATTGTGCAACATTGTGCAACTTTCTTACATAAAAACTTGCACAATATGGCACAATATGGCTATTTTATACTTATGCTTCACTTTGAGCTCTCTCAGAATCAGCAAAGAAAACACCAGCAGCTAACACTCCAATATGACAGGATAAGTCAGCAGGCAGCCGCCTTTTCAGAAGAAAAAAGAACCTTCGTCTCCCTTCAATCCCAAATCAGCAACATCGGCGCTTCCACACGGATAGAAAACGCCCTGCTGACGGACATTGAGATCGAGTGGATAGATACGGTCCTGAAGACAGAACCTCATCTGGAGTATCAGAATCGGGAACGATTCATCAAAAACAAACTTGCCAAAGACAAATCCAGAAGCATCGAAGAAGTGGCCGGCTATCGCAATGCCATCCAGCTTGTTTTTTCCGCGCCGGAAATGTTTTTTCCGCTTTCCATTTCGCAGATTAAAGGGCTTCACCGGGAAATTCTGAGATTTTCTGCGGATGCCAACCACTACTCAGGGGATTTCAAAAAAATACCGAATACGGTTATTGAAACAAACCATGCCACCAGCCAAACTCGAAGCGTTCTGAAAACAGCAGCCCCCGGCATCATCACAGAAACCGCCATGCAGGATCTCCTGACCTGGTATAACCAGGAAATCGTGGAGAACTCCTTCACCCTGGCGGTGGCCGTTGAATTGGTATTCCGGTTTCTTGCCATACATCCCTTTCAGGACGGTAACGGCAGGCTGTCGCGACTGCTTATGCATATCGCCCTCCTGTCACCGGAGAATTCCGTTTTCCGCGCATCGGTTCCGCTTTGCGCAATTGACCGTTCCATTGAGCAGACCCGAAAAAAATATTACGAGGTTCTGCAGCGCTGTTCCGGCGGAATCTTCAGTCCGGAACCCGGCGACTATTCATACGGCTTTTTTCTGGATTATATTTTTGAAATGCTTCTGAAAAGCCCCGCCCATTTCGATCACTACTGCACGAAATACGACCGTTATCAGGCGCTCTCAGCCACCGCGGTTAAAGTACTGGACTCTTTCAAAAACAGGCCGGAGCAGCCCGTTGCCACCCGCGAACTCATGGCAGACCTACCGATACCGCGCAGAACGCTGATTTATTCCCTCAATTCGCTTCTGGAGGCCGGATTTATTCAGCGTGCCGGCAAAGGGCCCGGCAGCCGCTATCGACTTATCTTTTAAGATTTCTTAGCTTGAGGCCTGCGCCTAAAAGACACCGTTCGACATAGGGATGGAGCCCTTTTGGAATAGTGTCCACCCACTGATACTCCAGATGATGAGTATCCAACGCGCAATCAAACTCTTTTTCCATGGGATATAAAAAAAAGCAACTGTTGATGCTATGCACCGCAATCCCATGCGGCCCATCCGGAAAAATGGTCTCATCCGTATGAATGATAGGGCCCACATGACATTCAATGCCCACCTCTTCATGCGCCTTGCGGGCTGCGGCATCACGCATCATCTCGCCTTTTAGAATGCGTCCACCCGGCACCCACCACTCTCCCATGGCCGGCGGATCCTTGCGTTTGACCAGCAGGACACGGCCTTTGGCCACAATCGCGATGTCAATGCAGGCAATGGGCACATTTTCCAGGATGGTGTTGTAGGTGGTTTGGGGGATGAAAGAGGATGACATCTGAACCCCTCCTAAGACAAAGTAACCTTCTTCTTTTTCTTGAGAAAAGCAACGACTCTGTCAACAGATTGTTGAACTGATTCTTCACTGGTTGGCACCACCAGATCAGGCTTTGCGGGCACTTCATAGGGAGAATCCACGCCCGTAAATTTTTTAATCTTTCCGGCCCTGGCCTTCTTATATAATCCTTTGGGATCACGCTTCTCACAGGTTTCCAAAGAGGCTTTGATGTAAATCTCAACAAACTTATCCGGCCCAATAATCTTTCGGGCCAGGGCACGATCCGTTTTGAAAGGGGAAATGAAGGAGGCCAATACGGTTACACCTGCCTGGTTGAGCAGTTTGGCCACTTCCGCGATGCGGCGAACGTTTTCATGGCGGTCGTTGTCTGAAAAACCGAGATCCGAGCATAAGCCGGTACGTACGACATCTCCGTCCAATTGAAAAGAGGTATAAGAAAACTTTGCAAACCGATTGTAGAGCGCAAGGGAGAGGGTTGATTTGCCGGAACCGGACAAGCCGGTCAGCCAGAATGTCAATGTTTTTGACATGGAAAGATTCCCTTTTGACGCAGTAGCGACAAAATCGTTGCAACAGCCTGTTCAACGCCGGTCTCTGCAATTTTGATGACAGAAGCAGCGGTAGTAGAAACCTCAAAAGGGAAATCCACGCCCGGCACATTGCGAACCTCTCCTTTTTCCGCTTTAGCGTAAATCCCAGACTTGTCATTTTGTTTGCACCAATCGAGCGGGGCATCCAGTGCAATCTCAACATAACGGTCAGGACCGATGATTTCCCGGACCAGATTGCGCATCTCCTGCGTTGGCGAAATAAAGGCACCGATGGTGAGTACGCCGGAACGATTCAGGAGTCCTGCCAATTCAGCCACACGGCGCAGATGCTCTAATCTATCCAGATTGGAATAATCCAAATCAATGCTGAGACCCGCCCGAATATCGCCACCGGACAGTACGAACGGAAGCGCACCTGCTTCAAAGAGCTTTCGTTCCAGTGCATAAGCCACTTCGCTTTTGCAGCTTCCGGGCCGTCCGGTTATCCAGACCGTGACCCCTTTTTGACCCAGCCGCGCCGCCCGTTCTGCTGCGGTCACCCCTTTTTCAGGACGGAGCCGGGAACGGAGCAGTTTGGCCAGACTGGCCACATCGGTTGCCATCTTGTCCTGCGGCTCCCTGTCTATCATCATGCCTGCGGCCACAGTGCGATTGGTTAGTGCGTCAATGAGAACGAAGTTGCCGGTGGATCGATTCTTGGCATAGGCGTCGAAAAAGAGAGGCTGATGGACCGAAAAGCGGAGTCGACCGATTTCATTCATCTGGAGCGGCATGCCCGGCAGTCGATGCAGCGTATTCACATCCACCCGATAATGAACTTTTTCGACCTGCGCCTTAGTGGTGCGGCCGGCCTGTTTCAGATAATAGAATTTTTCCGGGTCCAAGGCAGCTTCATCCATCCAGACCACCATGGCCTCAAAGGAACGGCTCACCTGGGGCTGATTATGCTTATGTATCAACATGTCGCCGCGGCTGATGTCGATTTCGTCTTCCAGTAGAATAGTGACGGCCATAGGAACAAAGGCTTCGTTGACTTCGCCGTCCCAGGTCACAATGGATTTGACGCGGGAGGTACGCATGGAAGGCAGGACCATGACCTCATCCCCTTTGCGTACCACGCCCGAGGCAATGGTTCCGGAATAGCCCCGAAAATCCATGGTAGGCCGGTTAACCCACTGGACCGGGAAACGGAAATCAATAAAGTTGGAATCACCGGCCACATGGACATTCTCCAGCATGGTCAGAAGCGATTCACCTTTATACCAGGCCATCTTGTCGCTTTGCTCCACCACATTGCCGCCCTGAAGAGCACTGATGGGAATAAATCGCAGGTCCGGTACGGAAAGCCGGGCGGCAAAATCCGAGAACTCCTTGCGAATGCGGTTAAAAACCGCTTCATCATATCCGACCAAATCCATTTTGTTCACTGCCACAATAAGATGGGGTACGCGAAGGAGCGAGGCAATGAAGGCGTGGCGTTTGGATTGGGGCAAAACCCCTTTGCGCGCATCAATGAGCACAATGGAAAGATTGGCTGTTGAAGCACCGGTGGCCATGTTACGAGTATACTGCTCGTGGCCCGGCGTATCGGCAATGATGAATTTGCGATGAGGTGTGGAGAAATAACGGTAGGCCACATCAATCGTGATGCCCTGTTCCCGCTCAGCCTTGAGACCATCTGTAAATAGAAAGAGGTCTAAGGACTCCTGATCATCGCTGTGCGTGGAGGCCTTGCGCACACTGGCAATATGATCTTCATAGATGTTTTTAGAATCAAGCAACAGGCGGCCGATGAGGGTTGATTTTCCGTCATCCACACTGCCGGCGGTGGAAAAACGGAGCAGGGTCTTGCCTGCATCCTCTTCCAGAAAAGAGGGAATAGGCGCATTCATCTTAAAAATACCCTTCCCGTTTCTTGGTTTCCATGGATCCTTCCTGATCATGATCAATGATGCGGGTGGACCGTTCGGAAATGCGGATGGTCATCATCTCCTGAATGATTTCCGGCAGCGTGGTTGCAGTGGATCGGATGGCTCCGGTGCAAGGGTAACAGCCCAAAGTACGGAAACGGCACATCACCTCTTTCGGCTTTTCGCCGGGCCTTAAAGGAATATCGCCATCCAGGGGAATGAGCATATTGTCGCGCACCACCATTTCCCGCATCTTGGCAAAATACATGGGCACAATGGGAATATTCTCCCGGTAAATGTACTGCCAAACATCCAGCTCAGTCCAATTGGAGAGGGGAAAAACGCGAATGGATTCGCCCTTGTTCACCTTGGCATTGTAGAGGTTCCAGAGTTCGGGCCGCTGATTTTTAGGATCCCATTGTCCCTTTTCATCGCGGAAGGAAAAGATGCGCTCCTTGGCACGCGATTTTTCTTCATCTCGCCGCGCACCACCAAAGGCAGCGTCGAATTGGCCTTGACGTAGTGAATCCACCAGCGCCTGGGTCTTGAGAAAGGCGCAGCACTTTTGCGTACCCACAGAAAAGGGGGAAATGTTATTCTCGATGGCCTTGGTGTTGGTGTGGACCAGAAGCTTGGCACCGATATCGCGGCAAAACTGATCGCGAAAGGAGACCATCTCCTTAAATTTGAATGTGGTGTCCACATGAAGCAGAGGAAAGGGGATTTTGCCGGGATAAAAGGCCTTTTGGGCCAGCCGAATCATGACCGAGGAATCCTTGCCGATGGAATAGAGCATCACAGGCCGCTCGAATTCGGCCATTACTTCCCGAATAATTTGAATGCTCTCCGCTTCCAGATATTTAAGATGAGAAAGGGTATAAGACATCAGCTAAAAATACCCTTTATGTAATCTTTAGTCAATTCCCGTTTCGGATTTTCAAAGATCTCTTTTGCAGGCCCAGCTTCCACCAGTTCCCCCAGGTACATGAAGGCCACAAAATCAGCCAGCCGTCTGGCTTGACGCAGAATATGGGTGACAAAAACGATTGTATATTCCTTTTTCAGTTCGATGAATCGCTGTTCGATATGCTGGCTCGATTTGGGATCTAAGGCTGAAGTAGGCTCATCACCCAAAATGACCGAGGGTTTCACGGCCAAGCCACGTGCCAGGCAGAGCCGCTGCTGCTGACCGATAGAAAGGTCGGATGCCGGAGAATCAAGTCGTGTCTTGACTTCTTCCCACA
>Ga0156536_1077_pt1 | contig 10452 bp, 9 predicted proteins | sample RifOxyB2_FD_111931 | JGI IMG/M metagenome (GOLD analysis project Ga0156536, IMG submission 111931) | Elusimicrobia bacterium RIFOXYB2_FULL_49_7 | reverse complement strand
GGTGGAGCCGTTCACGAGCAGGTTGGGGAACGCGGAAGGCAACACGGCAGGTTCGGTTTCGCATTCGTCGAAGTTAGGTTTGAAATCGCAGGTGTTTTTATCCAGGTCGCGAATCATTTCTTCCGTAATGCGCTCAAGACGCGCTTCCGTATATCGCATGGCTGCCGGGGAGTCGCCGTCAATGCTGCCGAAGTTACCCTGGCCATCGACCAGCATGTAGCGCAGGGACCATTCCTGTGCCATCCGTACCAATGTGTCGTAAATGGCGGAATCGCCGTGGGGATGGTACTTGCCCATCACTTCACCCACGATTCTGGCCGCTTTCTTATAGGGGCGATTGTAATGCAGACCGAGCTGATTCATGCCGTACAGCACGCGCCGGTGTACCGGCTTGAGGCCGTCTCGTACGTCCGGCAGGGCGCGGGAGACGATGACGCTCATGGCGTAATCCAAATAAGAACGCTTGATTTCGTCTTCAATGTAGGTGGGGGTAATGCGGGAGCTTAAGTCCATGGTTCCTCGCTATGAATTAAAGAGATCGCTGGTTTCGTATCGTTCAAAGAAAGTATGATCGGTCATGTCTGCGGTCAGCGGGGTGACCGTAACGTAGCCGGACTGCAGGGCGCTTTCGTCGAATCGGTCGTTATGGCAGTGAGGCCGGTTCCCGAAGAGCCAGAAATAGTTTTCACCGGCCGGGTTCTGGCGTTTTTCGTAATCATCATTGAAGGGCGAAGTGCCCTGTCGAGTGAGTCGGGTCCCTTTGATGTGTTCCGGTGCGACGGACGGGAAGTTGACATTAAGAAAGGTCGTGGCCGGGTTAAACGGAATCCGGCCGTTCATGAACCGATCAAGAAAACGATCGAGCCAGGAAAGGGCGTAGGCGATATGCGCCTTGGAGAAGGCGGTCAGAGAGAGGCTCACGCTGGGGATCGAGAAGAACATACCTTCGCGCGCCCCGGAAACGGTACCCGAATAAACCGCTGAGATGCCGCTGTTTTCACCGCAATTCATTCCGGAGAGGAGAAGATCCGGAGGCGCTTTCATTAATTTTTTAATACCCAACTTGACACAATCAGCAGGTGTGCCGGAGACCCCGAATCCCGTGATATTTTCGGCTATTTTTATTTCCCGGACAAAGAGGGGAGAAAAGATGGTAAAAGAGTGGCTCACACCGCTCATTTCCGATAAGGGCGCGACGACCGTAACCTCATGTTTATGAATGAGATGAGATGTCAGCGTTTGAAGGCATTCAGCGTGGATGGAGTCATCGTTGGTCAACAAAATTCGCATCGTTTTAAAATAGCTTTTTTGGGCGCATAAAATAAAGCGAAAATTGTATATTAATTACCTGAAAGTCGTCTCAATAAAGGAGCATAAACATGGCCCATATCCAATGCGCCTTCTTTTCAGAAACCCTTCAAATCAGCACTCGGGTGGAGGTGATTCTGCCGCAGGCCACGAAAAGCCAGATCAGGATGGTCGGTCGTTCCGGTTTACGCAGGGGGCATCCGGTGCTTTACCTGCTTCACGGTGCAAGCGATGATCAATCCATCTGGATGCGGCGTACGTCAATCGAGCGTTATGCGTCTGAAAAAGGGTTGGCTATTATCATGCCTTTCGGTGCGAGAAGTTATTATACGGACATGAATCAGGGGCATGCCTATTTTACTTTTTTTACAGAGGAATTACCCCGGTTGATGTGTTCCTTTTTTCCGTTGTCGGCAAAGCGGGAGGAGACCTTTGTGGCCGGACTCTCCATGGGAGGGTATGGGGCATTGAAAATGGCGCTGACTTATCCGGAGCGGTTTGGGGCTGTGGCGTCCCTTTCCGGTGTGGTGGATGTGACTGCTTGGGCTTTGCGGGCGTCGAAGGACGATCCTTTCCGACAAAAGGAGTTCCTGACCATTTTCGGGAATCCTTCAACCATTCGCGGCAGCAGGCATGACCTTTTTACGCTATCCGCAAAATTGAAGCGATCCGGAAAGCGGATACCCAAGCTCTATTTTTGTTGTGGAACCGAGGATTTTCTGTATCAGGATAATTTGACCTTTAAAGCCCATCTGGAGCGGATTAAAATCCCTTTCCGATACGAAGAAGGGCCCGGACAGCATCAATGGGATTATTGGGATCAGCAGATTCAGCGCGTCTTGAATTGGCTGCCGTTAAAAACGGCGTAGAAACTCTTCAATTGATGGACAACGCCAGAGGTCGATTTTTAGATTTGCGATGTCGTCTTGATTGATGGGAGCGCCGCGCTTAGGGCGACCGCCCAAAAAGGGGATATAATCCTCGAAAAGAGGATTTTTCATTTTAAAGACAGTCCTTGCCGTTGCTTGTTTGCCGTCCATGGCGAAACGCTCCTTGCTTCTTTCCATATATCGGCTTACTTCATATTGCAATTAAGGATAATCTCAAAAATCAGAAAAAAATCATGTGCTATAAAATACGTTAGACTATATTGATTAAGTCATTGAAAAAGCTTATTCTGAATGTTGGCAATGTTCCACCGTCTTTTCCAATTCCATAGTCACAAAAAACACTTTTAAGACCTGCATTTTCCGCTAACATCATGTCTGTATGATGGTCCCCTATCACCAAGGTGGTTTCCGGTTTGGCCCCCATCATTTCCATGGTGTAATAAGCGATACGTGGATCCGGTTTTAGATTCGGCAAAGTGTCGCCACCCACATAGACATCAAAAAAGGGGAGGAGTCCTGTTTTTTTCAGAAGGGTTGGTAAAAACCGGGCTGGTTTATTGGTAATGATTGCTTTCTTTTGCGGCAAGAGTCTTAAGGTTGCTATAACACCCGGATAAGGCTTTGTATTGTCGAACAGATGGGTATTGTAATGCTTTCCGGCTATTTCCTGTGCTTCCTTCAGTGAAAGCTGAGGCGCGTCTTTAAAAGAGCGTTCAATGAGTTTTTGAATTCCATCACCTACATAGGTGGCAACAAGGGATTCCGGAAGAGGAGAGAGCTTAAAGGTGTTTCTGGTATAATTGATGGCATTGGCTAAGTCGGTTACCGTGTCGAGCAGGGTTCCGTCCAGATCAAACAGAAGGTGGGTGAATTTCATAGCGCGACTTCAATGAGTTCATAGTCCCGACTACCCAGTCCGATAGCTTCCCCATAACGGGTTTGAATTCGAACATCCCGATCAGGGTAGGTGATATCGCAAAGTGGTTTTCCTGCCTGAGCTTCCAGGAGGGTGATGCAGGCTTCGTCAATGGCTACCGGATCTTGCGAGGCGAAAATACCAATATCCTTTAAAATGGCCTCTTTTGCTGTGCCGTAACAGTCGCAGTCTTTCGTGAAGCGAATCGCGTAATTGATATAAAAACAAGGCTTTCCGTTCGTTACGCCGACAGCATGTTCGGCTGTCAGTTTCTGTATTTCAGTCTTGTCCATTTCCCAGTTATAACGAACTGCATCAAACCGGCATTCGGTCAGGCATTCCCCACAACCGATACATTTGGATTCATCGATAACCACGGTGTAGCCGTTTAAAGTAATGGCGTTTTCCGGACACCAGTTCATGCAATGTTTGCAACCTGTACATCGTTCGGAATCAATAGAAGGTTTGATGCTGGAGTGCATGGTCAGCTTTCCTTTTCGACTGGATAAGCCCATGCCGAGATTTTTAATAGCGCCGCCATAGCCCAGGGCGATATGGCCGGTAGGATGGGAAACACAAACCAAGGCGTGAATGCGTGTTATCATGCCTGCCACCTTTACCTTTTTATCCGGCCGCTTGGGTAGAGCCACCTCACTTTCCCATTCTCCTTTCAGGCCGTCGGCCATGACAATGGGCATGCCTGTGTTTTCCACTGAGAAGCCGTGGTCCAGAGCATGGAGGGTGTGGCAAAGCGCGTCTGACCGGCTGCCTTTGTAGAGCGTGCTGGTTTCCGTGAGAAAGGGACGACCACCCGCCTGTTTGATTCGGGCTGAAATGGGCTTGAAAAAGTGGGGTGGAATATGGGTTACGCTCTTTTTTTCGCCGAAATGGGTTTTGACTGCCACCAGCCCTTTTTCCGGAATCAGGCTGTCAAAACCGGCATCGGTCAGCAGCCGTTTCAGTTTTTTCTCAATGCGTTCAGGCCCCTCATCGTGGCTGGCTCGGATCAGAAAGACAGGACTTTTCATAAGCGTTGTTCCATTTTAAATGATTTTCCGGAATATTTCATTTGAAAATATAATTATTAGCTCAAGAATAATTATATTTAAACCTTATGATGCAACCCCAAAAAGTGAATTCCTATTTTTTCTTTTTTCTTCTCATTGCTTTGACCACCGCTTTTTTCAAGGTTATTTCCCCCTTCCTCATTGATCTCATTGTGACGGCGGTTCTGGCAACCGTTTTTATGCCGGTATATGACTTTCTCACGAAAAAGACCAAGGGACGAAAACACCTCTCTGCTGCGATAACGACTTTGGTGGTGGCCCTTGGGGTGGTTGTGCCTATTACGGTGATGGGTTTTCTCATCATACAGGAAGTCGGAGATTATCTTCATTTTCTGCAAAATAATATTGAAAAACTGCCGGATATACGAGAATTGCTGGCAGGGTTCACCTTATTGAACGACTATCGAGAACAGATCAGTGCTTTTGATTTTCAGCGATGGTTGGGGGATTCTCTGAACCGGTTGACCAGCATCATTCTGCCCATCACCCAGAATGCTTTTATGAATCTAACACGGATGGTTTTTAATTTTCTGATTGTCCTGATTTTGCTTTTCTTTTTTTTTATCGACGGTCAGGAATTGGTCCATCGAATCCGTTCCCTGTTGCCCCTGAAATACCGGGATCAGGATATTTTCATCACCCGCTTCAAGTCCATTACCAGCGCCACCATCAAGGGACTTCTTTTCATTGCAGTCATGGAAGCGGCGGTGGGCGGGGTCATCTTTACGCTTATCCATTTTCCGGCACCCATGATTTGGGTCTTCATTATGTTGATTCTGTCCATTCTGCCCATTGTGGGTACCAACCTGGTTTTGCTGCCGATTGCGCTTTACAAGTTGTATATGGGCCATTATTCCGCTTCCGCGGTGTTAATCGCAGGGGTGGTCTTTGTTCTCATCAGTCAGTATGTGATTAAGCCGGCCATCATCGGTAATCGATCGGATCTTCATCCGGCTATGATTCTGATTTCCACGCTGGGGGGGCTGGTGTGGCTTGGGACCATCGGAGTGATTGTGGGGCCTGTTCTGGCCGCCTTTTTCATTTCGGTCTGGGCTATGTTTGAAAGCCATTTTAAAACCGGATTGGAAGAGAATCGCCGCTATTGGGGTGATGTAGGGTAGGGCGCTTCGACATCCCTCGACCTTGCTTGGGATGTTAAAGCAACCGAAATTGTCGAATCGCTTCGATCAGCGCTTCCATGGCCCGTTTTAGAATACCGCATTCCAACACATAGGCAATACGAATTTCATCTCGACCCAGTCCGGGGGTGGCGTAAAAACCTGCACCTGGGGATAAAAGCACGGTTTCGCCTTTATGTGAAAAGTCCGTGAGCAGCCATTTTGCAAAAACCTCGGTATCGATTCCTTTAAGTTTAAGCATCACATAAAAGGCGCCTTCCGGTCGATGGCAGACCACATCCGGCAACGCAGAAAGAGCATCCACGACGATATCGCGTCGCGCTTTATAGTCGGCTTTGACACGGATAAAATAGCTGTCCGGCGTATTGATGCAGTTGGCGATTCCAAGCTGATCGAGTGTGGGGGCGGACAAGCGGACTGTGGCCAGGGCGCGGACCGCATCCAGAAAGGGTTTGTTTCGGCTGATGATGCTGCCTACCCGGGAACCGCAGACACTGTACCGTTTGGAGGCGGAATCGAGCATAACCGCATGGTCGTCTATGCCCGGAATGTGAAAGATGCTGACCGCTTCTGTGTCGCCATAAATGAATTCACGATAGACTTCATCGCTAATCAAAAACAGATTATGCTTTTGGGCAATGTCTGCAAGTAATTCCATTTCAGCGCGGGTATACACACAGCCGGTGGGATTGCCGGGCGAGGAAAAGAGAATGGCCCGTGTTTTTTTGGTAATGCATTTCTCGATAATGCTGCGTTCCGGAAGGTGGTATCCGTTTTCCGCCCGGGTGGTAAAGGGAATAAAATTCACCTGAGCCATGGCTGCCGTACCGAGATAGTTGGAGTAATAGGGCTCCGGCACAAGGATATCCTCTCCCGGATCCGCGCAGGCAATAAGTGAATAAAGTACCCCTTCAATCCCCCCCTGGGAGACGACAATATCCTCCCGTGTAAAGGAAAGGTTGAACCGGCTATAATAGGAAATCAGTGCGTCGAGGTATTCGGGTCGCCCTTCAGAAGGGGAATAGGCCAACACCTTTTCCTTGAAGTGTCGGACGCCTTCCCAGAATTCCGGCGGTGTTTCCACATCCGGCTGACCGATATTGAGTTTAATGACCTTGATGCCGTGCTTCTCGGTTTCTTTGGAAAGCGGGATCAGTTTTCGGATGGCGGAACGGGGAATTAGCCCGCCGCGAATGGAGGGGGTTGGTTTCATGAACTTAAAATAGTTTTGCACGGACGAGAGGGGCAATGATTGGATGGAAAATGGCTGAGGCGCTTTGGGTTATCGGAGAGGAATGGAGAAGAAGAAGGTCGTTCCTTGTCCTTCTTCACTTTCCAGCCAGATTCTTCCGCCATGTATCTCCACCGAGGAGCGGATGATAAAGAGACCTAATCCTGTTCCGGAAGTGGCCTGTACATTAGAGCCACGATAAAACTGATTGAAAATGGCCTGTTTGTCCTTATCCGGAATGCCCAGACCATTGTCGGCCACGGAAAAGAGAAAACCTCCGTTTTCCGCTGTAACTTTAATGACAATCTTCGGTGTTCTATCCGGGTGGGAATAGTTCAAGGCATTGCCCAGAAGATTTATAAACATTTTTTCAAGACTTTTTCGATTTGCGGACAAGGCCATGTCTGCATCCGCGATAATCGTTACGTCCGCTTTCTTTTCATTGATCTGATATTTTAATAGATCTCGGATCTCGGACAGCAGCGGTAGGATGAGTACGCTTTCTTTATTTAAGCATTCCTTATTGGAGAATTGAAGTTGAACCGTAGAAAGGATATCTTCCAGAAGCTCCTTCATTTGGTTTAGAGCGGCTTGGCAGGTGGTCTGCATGTCTTCATAAAGTGCCGGATCCGGTTGGATGCCGCATTTTTGCCACATACCATGAATCATGTTAAGGGTCTGGAGCGGTTTTTTTAAATCATGCGTTATTACGGTAGTAAAATCCAAGATTTCCTGGTTTCGTTTTCGAAGAAGAATAGTCGATTGTTTTGTCCTATTTTGGATCATGTGAAACAGCGCGAGGAGAAGCGCTATAAGCAATGTTATGGCAATTGGTTGAAGTTGTTCGTTTCGGATTAATTCTTGCCACTTTGTTGCATCGATATCGAGTGCGAGGAGTTGGATTGTTTCTCCGGTTAAAGGATCGGAAACAACGGCAAAACCGGAGACAAAAGTACCCCATTCGTCCGTATAAGGTCCCACGGTCTCAGCATTGGTTCCTTCTAAAAGGTGATGTAGTTCCGAAGGCGGATCTTCGTAATAGACTTTTCCTGGCTCCGTATGCCCGAAGGTGTCAACCGGTACGTTATCCAGAGTGAAAAGGAAGCCCTTTTCCGTTTTTTTCATAAAGTATAGCCACCGGATATCGGGATTGGCGTTGTTCATACGGATGAGTTGATTCCGTATGGAATGATAATCGGCTAAAGCCGTATCTTCCGGTGTGCCGGGAAGGCGTTTAAGTTGTTCTGGATGGATGGCTGCTGCAATGGTACGGATGGTCGTCAGCACTTGGCTGCGTAATTCTTTTTCGGTTTGATGGCCTCGCCAGACAGTGAAAACACCACCCACCAGCAGTACAAGGAAAATGACAGTCACAACCCAAGGGAGCCGAAGATTCTGAAAAATAGCCTTAATTTTTATTAAAAAGTTCATTTGATTAAAGGTGAAACCATGATTTCGCCGGTCGTGGGATTTTCTTGTATAATAATGCGTTCTCGTTCTGCTTGAAAAACCATGTTTTGGCCTTTGATTCGGATGATGACATCCGGAAAACAGGTATCCAATACTTTAATGGAACAGGGGTGGGTCTGAATTAATTGGGTTTTCAAATGATCTAATTTTGCTTGTATGGTCTTTTCGTGTGTTTCCAACTGCTTTTTCTTTTCCAATGTCTTTTTTAGAATCGCATTTCGGGCATCGCCTTGGACCGCATTAGCGGAAAGCAACAGTTCTGCCACTGGCCGGAGTGCGTTTTCGATTTTAGCCAGGTTGTTTCGGCAGAAGGCGGCTGTTTGTTCCATTTCCTGAATCTTTCGTCCCACCAGGAAATCCGTGCCGACTTCTATGTAGGTTTTAGTGCCTGCGGATGAGCCGAGACATTTGGCTTCCAATCCCTGTTGGGCAAAGGTTTCTCCGCCCACAATCATGCCGCGCATTTCAGTGATGGAAAGTTTTTTGCTGGTGTAGAGGGTGCTATTGACCGCAAAATTCCGTATTTGTATGTTTCCTTGGGCTTCGAGCCGGGCATTTTGGACATACTCCACTGAAATGTCCCGGCCGGCAATGAGGATTCCTTTGCCGCGGCCTTGAACCCCTCCCTTGATTTGAATGTCTCGGCCTGCCTCCAATCGGCAGGGATCAATGCTTTTATTTATGGTGATGTCACCGTCTGCTTTGACTTCAAAGCCTTCCATCACAGAGCCGGTGATGACCACATTCCCATTGAAGCTGACGTTGCCGGTTGAAAAATCCACGTCCCCGTTGACGATATAGACCTGCAGTACTTCCAATACGTTTCCATTGAGCATGACATGGCCTTCAATGGCTGCCGTATAATTATCCTCTTGCTGCAGGACGCCTTGCCCGGCCACCAGGATGGCGGGTTTGCCGGGGTCTGCCTTCAAGGGGGTGCCGAGAATGGTGGAGCCTGGCCGGCCTTCTTTTGGGGCAACGGCTTTGGCCAGCTGTTGACCCGGTTTGGCGGTAATGATATTCATGCAGCTTCGGTAGTCGATGCGACCGTCGGGCAGAATTTTAAAGTCCTGTTTCTGTTCCGCAATATTGAAGGCAAAGTCGATGCGGCCGTCTTCACCCTTAAGCGACGGTGTGCCGGAGGCGATAACAGCGTCTTGTATGGGTTGTTGTGAGGCGTTTGCTGTTTCCACTATTTTTTTAAGCGCCGCATACAGTATGCCATGGTGGATTTTATTCTGTTCCAACGCGGCATGGATGATATCGAGATCCAACGGTTTACCGGAACCGTAGGCCGGCCAACAGTCAATCCAAGCGGTCATGCCATCCGGACTGATTTTCAGATTAAAATGAGCGTCCGCATCGGCTGGCAGGAGATGGAGCTTATTGTTGTGAATGAATGCTTTGCCTTTAATATCCGCCACATATCGTTCCTGTCCCTCTGCGATTTCCATCGAGACGTTCATGCCTTTGGAGAAATGTGATTTATCATCCTTCTTTCGGGTGGCAATGAGCGTACCTTTTGGAATTTCCTTGAGGTGACGGAGTGATTCTAAAGTGATTTCCTCCAATTTTGTTTTTTCGGGAAACCGTTCGTATTCCATGCCGGGTTCAAAACGGAGCTTTTCCTTTTCCGTGGTCTCAACATGTTTGGTACGCTCAATGGCAACGGGTTTGTCTCCGATAAATCCTTTTTCCGCAAGAACGTCCTCGGTCTTATCCTGAAGAATCTCGGCCATTTCAATCTCATTCAACTCGTCTTCAAGACGGTTGAAGGGATTATCCGGTCCGGAGGACTGGGGTGTTGACGGGTTCATAGTCCCCACTCTGTCATCAAGGACTTGGCTTCCACAACAACGCGGGAAAAGATGGATTGAATGGCATCCGGAGAGAGTTCTAAGCGGTTCGGCGTTCCGGGCAGAAAAGAAGTTTTCCATCCCGTGAAAAACTCACCGAGACCATTTTGGCGGACAATGCCGTCTGCAATATGGGTCAGCAGGATGAGGTCCGATACCGGGAGTGCATCCTGCGGAAGAAAAAGAGGTTGATGGTGATGTTTCAATACAGCGTGGAGAAAAGAGGGAATTTTCCATTTTTCTGCTACCAATGCCCCGATTTCGCAATGGGTACATCCCAGAACCGCCATTTCCGCTTCAGGCAACCCGCATTTTTTCTCCTTACCGTAGGCCAAGATATTTTTAAAATCCTCATGAAGGAATTGATCTTCAATCAGAATGCCGATATCATGAAGCAGTCCGGCCAGAAAATAGTCTTCGGGTTGGTTCTTTTTAAGATGCGCGGCCAACAATTGCGAGCACATGGCGGTTGAAAAACAATGAAGCCAGAACAATTCACGATTGAAAAGGGAGGCGTGATTATTGCTTTCGTTGAATGTTTTAACAACCGAAGCGCCGAGCGTCAAATTTTTAAC
>Ga0156536_1050_pt1 | contig 10540 bp, 11 predicted proteins | sample RifOxyB2_FD_111931 | JGI IMG/M metagenome (GOLD analysis project Ga0156536, IMG submission 111931) | Elusimicrobia bacterium RIFOXYB2_FULL_49_7 | reverse complement strand
TTGCGCGATATGCAGAATATCATTGTGCTTGCAACGACGATTCTTCTATTTCTTACACCAGTGCTGTACATCCCTGTTTCCAATGGCGCCATGGCGAAAATAAACGAAATTAATCCTTTAGCCATACTCATCGGCGCGCCCAGGGACATGCTGCTGACCGGCTCGGTTCCGCGTTTTGATTATTATATAATCGCGTCCGTACTTTCCGCGGTAATTTTCCTTGCAGGATGGCGTGTGTTTCACATAGTAGAACCCCGCATGGCGGAAAGAGCATAAACGCATGGCAAACGAACCGTCAGTCATAACTCAAAACATTTCAAAGAAATTCTGCAAAGACCTGCGCCGGTCAATGGCGTACGGCATATACGATATCGGCCGCGACATGTTCGGCCTCCCCGCAAATTCCGGAAATCTGAGAAAAGATGAATTTTGGGCATTAGATGATGTTTCATTTGAATTAAAAAAAGGAGAAACCCTGGGGATCATCGGCCCGAACGGTTCGGGCAAATCAACCCTGCTCAAATTGCTCAACGGCATTTTCAGGCCGGACAAAGGCTCGATAGAAATAAACGGCAGGATAGGCGCACTGATAGAGGTAGGCGCCGGTTTCCATCCCATGCTGACCGGGAGGGAAAATATTTACGTCAACGGCGCCATTCTCGGCATGAGCAAAAAAGAAATTGACAAAAAATTCGACGCAATAGTTGATTTCTCCGGCATAGGCGATTTCCTTGATTCCCCGGTTAAATACTATTCAAGCGGCATGTACGTCCGTCTCGGCTTCGCCATAGCCATCCACGCTGAACCTGACATACTGCTTATAGATGAAGTTCTGGCGGTAGGCGACATCAAGTTTCAGAATAAATCCTACGAACGGATCCTCAAGATAAAAGACAACTGCAGTATTATTATCGTTTCACACAGCCTTTTGTCATTGAGCAGGATGTGCGATGCAGCGCTTTGGCTTAATAAAGGTAAATCGAGGAAGTACGGCCAGGCCCAGGAGGTAATAAGGGAATATTCAAATGTATCCCTAAGGGAATCATCGGGCGGGGGAAATGTAAATGTTACCGACCGGTCAATTACAGCCACGGGGGATTTATACATGGAAAAAGTACGGCTTTACGACGGATACGGTAATGAAAAAGATGTTTTCAATTACAATGACGATTTGGTTGTCCAATGCAACTATGTAGCCGCAAAAGAGCTTGGGAAAATATCTTTCAGAATAACAATATCACTGCCAACCGCCGGAGTGATCTTTGGCGCGTGTATGCTGCTCGACGGAATCAACAGAGATCACATATTCGCAGGTACGGGAACCGTAGTATGCAGGTTCAATAAAATACCCCTGGCGGAAGGAACATACCAGCTTAACATAAACGTAGTTCCGGAAATGATGATCGGCAAAATATACCGCCATATCGCGATAAAAAGCTTCGACGTTAGAAGCGAACCGGTGTCAAAGGAAGTTTATTTTCATGAATATACCCGCGGGATAATAACTGTTCCGCATACATGGGAGTATAAGAACGATGACAAAAAAACCGGCAGCAGCCAGAAGCAGGAAAGATAACATTTTCGCCTCACCTATGGAAAGGGTGAGTAATTTCGATTTCGGGGATACGACGGCCGCAGTGTTTGACGATATGCTGAGCCGCAGCGTCCCATTTTATGAAGAAGTACAATACATGATAACGGAGCTTGCTTCCGCTCACGTTTCTGACAACGCCGTAATTTATGACTTGGGCTGTTCCACAGGAACGACTATGCTGATGCTCGGAAAAAACATCAACAGGAAAAATGTCACCCTGTTTGGACTGGACAATTCCGAAGCAATGCTGGAAAAAGCAAGGCACAAATTAAAACAGTGCCGTATCCGGCATAAATGCAAATTTATCGGAGGCGATTTAAACGGGCATGTCCAGTTTTCGGAAGCTGACGTATTTATAATGAATCTTACCCTGCAATTTGTAAGGCCTTTACACAGGGATACCCTGATCCGGAATATATACAATAATCTTAAGAAAGGCGGATGTCTTATTATTATTGAAAAAATATTGTCGGATAATTCAATGCTGAACAGATTGTTCATCAATCTTTATTATGAATTTAAAGAAAGGAAAGGTTATTCCAAACTTGAGATTGCACAGAAACGCGAAGCATTGGAAAATGTACTTGTCCCGTATACAATAGATGAAAATATCGCTCTGCTGAAAAGAAACGGGTTCGGTGCGGTTGACATGTTCTTTAAATGGTATAATTTTGCAGGACTCATAGCGGTCAAGGTGTAAAATCATGACAAGCGCGATAAGGCGCATTAAAAACAGGGCATTGAATATTTTCTGGAAGGCGGCAGGGATTCCGTTAACCAACAACTCCCTGGAGTTCGAATCCATGTTTCATGAACTCAACATGAGCTTCTATAACGAAAGCAATTTCATTTCATCCATAATTGAAGGCATCAGGGATGAGGAAATTATATATCAAAAGGGCGAGGGGCCTGAAGCCGTATTTAATTCATCCGGGAACCTTATACCGCGCGAGGGCATGATATTGATGTTGAAATATTTTATTGCCAAACGCATAGAACTGATTTTGGATGGTGCAAATGATCCTGGCGGTAAAAGCATCCTGGACGTAGGAGCTACGAGCGATCTCTTATTCAGGTACCTGAATAAGAAAGGGGTTGGCCTTAATATTTCACAGAAAGCGGTTGATCACATGAAATCATCCGGCATAGAAGCCGTTCTGGGCGACGCCGAAAAACTGGATTACCCTGACAAATCTTTCGATTATATCCTATGCTTCGAAACACTGGAACATCTGGAAAACCCGTTAAGAGCCCTTCGTGAATTTAAAAGAGTGGCCAGGGAAAAAATTTTTATAACCATACCTGCCATTGATACGACAAAAATATGCGGTTGGGAACCATCCGAACGCGGGGTTCACCGCTGGCATTTCATCGAGTTAAACAATACTGACTTCGAAAAAATCGCACAGAGGGTCGGGCTTAAAATAACAAGAAATCAGATCATACGCACAAGTTCCGTCCCGGCAACGATTAAACACAAACTATTCTTTTCCAAATGGCATAACAGCCCCTGGTTTAAGGGTTACAGGTTCTATGAGTTGGCGCCATGAAAAAAATCAAGATAATCGCAGATATATCATCCAATCACAGGGGAGACATCAGGATCGCAAAAAAAATGATTGCCAAAGCCGCATCACTTGGGATAGATTGCGTCAAATTTCAGTCATGGCAGGCGAAGAATTTAAACAAATCCGGAAAATTCGATTACCCGTCTACGTACGAAAGGCATAAAAAAACCGAGCTTTCCGACGAAAATCATTTTGAACTTATATCCTGCTGTAAAAAATACAACGTAGAATTTCTTACAACCTGTTTTGATCCGGGCAGGATAGATTTTTTGGCCTCGTTGGGGCTTAAATCAATTAAAGTCGCCTCTCCCGACTGCGGCAGTACAACCTTGATAAAAAAGCTTATGAGCCGTTTCGAGACTCTGATTATTTCGACCGGCATGTCTACCGAAGATGAGATCGCGTCCACAATACGGCTTCTGGGAAGTCATGATTACGTTCTTCTTCACTGTGTTTCGCTCTATCCCACGCCCCTGGACAAATGCAATATCAGCAGAATAGGATGGCTGAGGAAAATGGGCGCTAAAAGAGTGGGGTTCAGCGATCATTCACATGGGAGTGAGGCCGCCATGGCTGCAATGAGCATGGATATCGAATTGTTGGAAAAACATTTTACGCTGGACAGAAGATGGCCCGGCAAGGACCAGAAAATGTCTTCAACACCTTCAACGTTCAGCAAAATTATCGCATGGCGCTCGGTATGCGAAAAAGTATACGGCACGGAAAATCCGGCATTATCCGCGGAAGAGGCCAGGTTAAAAAGCATATATACAGGGAAATGGGGCAACAATAAATGAGTAAACGTAAAATATGCGTGGTAATTATTAACCGTGCGAATTATGCACGTTCTAAATCCATTTTGGAAGCCGTAAAGAAACATCCCGGACTGCAATTGCAGCTTGTTGTAGGCTCATCTACGCTGCTGTACAGATTCGGAAATGCTGTAGACGTAATACGGAAGGACGGTTTCAAACCGGACATGATAATGTATAGTATCGTCGAGGGCGAAAATCCGGTTACCATGGCAAAGTCTACGGGACTGGCGCTGATTGAACTCACCTCAATATTTGATAATCTTAAACCCGACATGGTTGTGACCATAGCGGACAGGTTTGAAACCATAAGTACGGCCATATCAGCCAGCTACATGAATATACCTCTGGCGCACGTCCAGGGAGGTGAAGTAACCGGCTCCATTGACGAAACCGTCCGCCATGCCGTAACAAAGCTTTCCCATATTCATTTCCCTTCCACAAAGGCCAGCAGAAAGAGAATCATTATGATGGGGGAAACCGGCAACAGGGTTTTCACGGTCGGATGCCCGTCGATTGACCTCGCCGCAAACCTTGCATGCACCCTGGACGATGTAAGGACGCGCCATGAGAAATCCGGCGTGGGAGGCAGTATTGACTTTACGAAACCATACATACTCGTGGTACAACACCCTGTAACAACGGAATACGGACTGGCTTTAGAACAGATAAATGAAACCGCAAAGGCTGTGGCAATGTCCGGGATGCAAGCGATCTGGCTATGGCCGAACGTAGACGCAGGTTCGGATGACATCGCAAAGGGGTTGCGTATTTTCAGGGAAAAATTCAACCATCCCTTCATCCGCTATTACAGGAATTTTCCTCCCGAAGAATATCTGGCCCTGTTGAAGAATGCAAAATGCATTGCCGGCAACTCATCAAGCGGCATACGCGAGGGGGCATACCTCGGCGTGCCATGTGTTAACATAGGGACGCGGCAAAACGGGCGGGAAATGGGTAAAAACGTCATTTGCGCCGGTTATAACCATAAACAGATACTTAAAGCCATGCGTTTTCAGATTGCCCACGGGAAATACCCGTCGAATAAGCTTTACGGCGACGGCAAAGCCGGAATGCGGATCGCAGACATCCTTGCGCGCATAGACGTGAAAATACAGAAGAAACTATCTTATTGATACACAGATGAACATATTGCTCCTCACCGGAAATAATATACGGCACAGGTTTGCAGCGCACTATCTGCACCGGGAGATAGGGCTTTCGGCCGTAGTTTTTGAAAACAAGGAATCGAAGCCATGGCCGAACAATTTGAATGCAAATGTAATTGAGTCCCACTTCAAGACAATGACCGAGACGGAAAAAAAATATTTCGGCAATCCGGGCGCGCTGGCACAAACGGATTTTATCGAAATCGAAAGAGGCGAAATAAATTCCACGCGTATATTTGACTGGATACAACAAAAAATGCCCGGATTGCTTTTAGTGTATGGAACCGGAATAATTAAGGGCGGGCTTTTTGATTCCTTCAGGGATAAAATGATCAATATGCATCTCGGGCTGTCGCCGTATTATCGCGGAGCCGCGACTAATTTCTGGCCTCTTGTAAACAACGAACCCGAATGCGTAGGCGTTACCATACACATGTTGTCGGATGTCGTTGACGGCGGAGCGATAATAAAACAGGGAAGGCCCGACATGTCGCCTACCGATACCGCCCACGATATAGGCTGCAAAACGATCATAAGAGGCCTGGAAGCGCTTGCTGACACGGCAAAAAAATTCAGTAGCGGACAAGTACGCGCACACGCACAATCCGGAAGCGGTAAATATTACAAAAAAAGCGATTTTTCCGCCGGGGCAGTCATCAGGATGAATGAGAATTTCATGAATGGCATGCTGCATGAATACATTGCCCGGCAAGCGGAAAGAACAAAGAAGTATCCCATAATAGAATAATGTTTTTTTTAGCGGTAAGCTACCATTACGTCAGGCCCAAAGAAAAATTCCCTTCCGCAGGAATATATCCTGTTTCCACAAGGGATTTCAGCAAACAGATAGATCTTCTTTCCAGGCACTTTAAATTCGTATCTTTAGACGATATCTTCCACCTCGTGGAAAACAATAAGCGGGACCCGGGGAAGATATGCCTTATCACTTTCGATGACGGCTTAAAAGAGCAGTACACGTACGCATGGCCGATCCTTAAGAAGAAAGGGATACCGGCGGCTTTTTTTATTTCAACACTGCCCCTGGTGTCTGGTACCGTGTTAAACACGCAAAAGATACACCTGCTCTTGTCTGAAATAGGCACCGATGCCGTTCTGGATGGCGTAAAAACAATAATGGGGCAAGCCATACTCGCAAAATTGCCTTCGGAAGCGGCAATCCGGCACCAGTACAGATACGACAATCTCAGGACGGCGCAACTCAAATATTTCCTCAATTTTTGTTTGTCGCGCTGCAAAAGAGAAAAAATAACAGATATACTATTCGATAAATACCTTGGAGATGAGAAGAAATTCGCGTCGGTTCTATATATGTCGAATAAAGATATATCTGAACTGGGTGATGAGGGCATGGTCGGCATTCATTGCCACAGCCATATTCCTCTTGCACAATGCCCGGATGAAGTAGTAACGCACGAAATAGTTGAATGCAAAAAAATACTCGAACGCATTTCTGGTCAAAAAATGCGCGCCATAAGTTATCCGTTCGGAGGCGCAGAGTCGGTAAGCGACCGTGTTGTGGAAATCGCGCGGCGAAACGGCCTTGCGACGGGGTTTACCAAGGAAAGGGCGTTTAACAGGACATTCAAGCACCCTCTTATCTTTGCCAGGCCCAGCTGTAACAATATCATCGGCGGCTCTCAACCGCTTTTCTCAATAAGGAACAACCGTGTTGTCTGCGGAAAGGGATTTGGCAGTTCACGCGTGAAATGGCACAATGAAATATGAAAATGAAATCAGTTGCAGATAAGATTCTTGCTCTAATCCCTGCCAGGTCAGGGTCTAAGACGGTAAAAGACAAAAATATTAAAACCGTGGGAGGCATACCTCTCATAGCGTGGACCATCAGGAGCGCAAAAGAATCCAGGCATATTGACAGAATCCTGGTTAGCACGGATTCAGGCAAATACGCATCAATAAGCAGGCGGTTCGGCGCAGAAACGCCTTTCCTGCGGCCCGGACGGATTTCCGGAGACAAGACTCCGGTTATAGAGGTAATAAGGCACTGCCTTACGTATCTCGCTGACGAGGAAAACTACAGGCCTGCAATAGTTATTCTGCTCCAGCCGACTTCTCCGTTTAGATCATCCGGCGATATAGACAGAGCCATACGGTTGTACAAGAATTCAAAAGCGGATACGCTTGTAAGCGTATCCGAAGTCCCGGCACACTTTAACCGTCCATGGCAGTTATCGGTAACCCGCGATAACAATCTCACCACCGCAAGAGGAGAGAATCTCAATAAACTGCCGACAAGGAAACAGGATATAAGGCCGGCATATTACAGGGACGGTGAGATATATATATTTAAATCAAGCGACATACTTAACAAGAATAAACTCTACGGCGCAAAGGTGATTCCGTTTATACATAATGACGCGCCGACGGTCAATATCGATACGCAGTCAGAATTGGAGTATGCGCGATATCTGGCGGAACACCGGTTTAAATGAAAAATATCGATATCATATATTTCATAGAACACGCTGCACGGGAAATTGATACCGCCTGCATAGTAAAATTACTCTGTGAAAAAAAATATGGCCTTTCGGTTAAAATTGCGTCCCTGCCTTATGGCCTGCATAAAATAACGCGTTCATATTTGCCTGCCTGTGTAGTCCTCCCGTTTTTCTACGCACTCGACAACCAGTATATACATCCCATGCTGCGATACTGGAAGAACGTTACATTCATAAATCTTAATTGCGAACAATTCCTTAATAAGGCTAATGAGACATTCAAAGCCCCGCGCGATTCCTTTGTTAAAGAAAATGTCTATCAGATCGCATGGACCGCCTCATTTAAAGATTATCTAATCAGACACGGCTGCATTGAGGGAAATATTTTCCTGACAGGCAACCCATCGTTCGCCCTGTATTGCAAACCATATAACGCATTTTTTGCCACGCGCGCCGAACTGGCGGTAACGCACCATTTAGATCCGGACAAAAAGTGGGTCTTCTTCCCGGAAAACTTTTTCTGGGCATTTATTTCTGACGACCGGCTGAACACATACATCGAATCGGGATATGACAGAGAAACGGCTCTCAATAAGAGGGAACACGAACGTCAATCTCTTGATAAATGCATCGATTGGCTGGGCATGACAGCAGGATTAAACAATGTTGAAATAATATTCCGCCCACGCCCGGCAATAAGCACGGGGGAATATCACGAAATACTCCGCTCTCATCTTAAGTCAATACCACCATCCCTTCACGTCATAAAATCCGGGAGCATCCGCGAATGGAATATGGCGAGCGATCTCGTAATTTCGACCGTAAGCACCAGCCTTATTGAATCCGCATTCGTTGATAAACCGACATATATCCTTGAGCCATACCCGATACCGGAATATTCTTACTCAAAATGGATGCATACATTGCCGCACGTCCACAACAAAGAGGAATTATTTGCCCTGTGCAGTAACGCAATTACCGCACCGGTAACAAGCGCCGCATTTTCGGAACTGTTCATGCCGGACGGCATGGATCACCGCAAAGCGATTGACAAAATAGCCGAATCCATTCATTTAATCAGCAGACAAGTTCGACATGCACCGGGATATAACATAGCCGCCAAATTGCATGACACCGTCAACGATATTAAAAAACATGCCGCCGACCTTTTCAACATACGCGCGAATCACGATATCGCCCTGCCAAAAAAACATTATACTGACGACCACATAACAGAATCCGGAATTTATGAGAGAATCAATAAGTGGGCAGGAATAGTAGACACCCTTAATCAATAGAATATCATGAATCCTGAAATTTCAGCTGTTATCTGTACTTACAACAGGGCAAAGTATTTAAAAAAAGCGCTGAACAGCGTTCTTGAGCAGAATCTTGCCGCTGATAAATACGAGATTATCGTAGTTGACAATAATTCTACCGACAATACAAAAGCCGTTGTTGACGAATGTTCACTGGCTTCAGGCCGCGGTATCACCTGTATCAGCGAACCCATGCAGGGCCTGTCATTTGCAAGAAACGCAGCCACACAAGCCGCAAAAAGCCCGATCGTCGCTTTTATTGACGACGATGCACAAGCCGACAGCAACTGGCTGGCAGCCCATCTTGAAGCATACAGCATGTTCCCGGATGCCGTGTCGGCAGGCGGAAAAATGCTTCTCTCGTGGGAATCGGAAAAACCCGCATGGCTAAGCGATACGGAATTTGAAAGGACTCTGGGATTCTTCGACTATGGAGATGTCATCACGGACATGCATCACCCCGATTATCCGCGGGGCAGTAACTTTTCCTTCAAAAAAGATATTTTCAACGCGGTGGGCGGGTTTAATACGTCTCTCGGCCGGAAAGGGCCGGGCTTCTTTCTGTACGGCGAAGAACTGGAATTCGGTTCAAGAATTTCAAAATTGCATCTCCGGCAGATTTATACGCCGCGTGCGGTTATTTATCATACAGTAATACCAAACCACTTAAACAAGCGCTACCTTATCAAACGTTATTACGGCCAGGGCAAGGGAAGTATCATTGCCGGAATGCCGGGACAAAATGGGGCAACGGCTGTATGCAGGCATCTGGCAAGCAATATTTTCAGATTGTGCCTGGCAATTATACGACGCAATAATACATTTATATGGCAGTGCAGAATATGCTATCATGGCGGGCAGTTAATTCAAATCTTGCGATCATCGGCAAACAAATGAATATCTGCATCATTTCACCCGAGTTTTCGACAGAAGCATCTTTCAGCGGAGGATTGGCTCAGCATTTCTACCGCATAGCAAAGCACCTCGCCTCAACCGGCCACAGTGTACATATTATCGTTTATTCAACCGCTACCCATAGCTTCGAACAGGATGGCATTCTGATACACAGGATAGAATCAAATGACACATTTATCTTTAGAATGCTAAACACCCTCACTGCAAATACGTTAAGGCCCGCCGCACGGTGGCTGTGCTTCAGTTACCATGCCTTAAAAACAATCCAAAAATTATCGCGAAACGTAAACTTTGATGTAGTTCACTGCCCAAACTCATACGGGTGCGGGCTATTCACGCTGTTGTTTACAAAAATCCCTCATGTTATCATCGGCTCATGTTACCGTCCCGCATGGAGCGGGCTTAGCAAAACAAGGAAAGGAATCAATCTAAAACTGATAGAAATTATTGAAAGCATTTATTACCGGGCCGGGAGAAACGTCTATACGCCAAGCGCCGCACTGAAACAAATGCTGTCCGAAAAACTCCAGCTGAAAAATATCAGTGTTATACCCACGCCGTTTTACGTCGAAGTGCCGCGGCTCGACGACACCACGTATAAAAGCATACTGGCCGGAAAAAATTATCTCCTTTATTATGGAAAACTGCAATTGCATAAAGGCGTTCACGTTCTTGCCGCCGCCCTG
>Ga0156536_1073_pt1 | contig 10724 bp, 6 predicted proteins | sample RifOxyB2_FD_111931 | JGI IMG/M metagenome (GOLD analysis project Ga0156536, IMG submission 111931) | Elusimicrobia bacterium RIFOXYB2_FULL_49_7 | reverse complement strand
ATCCACATTGCCGAATTCCTTTAATGCCTGGAACAAAGTCATTCGTTTCCAGGGCGGAGTGAGATCCAACTCACGGCCGCCATAGGTGATTTTTGTGGTTCCATTCACGGCCCGACAGGCCACGGCATAGATATTCTCGAAATGGACCATCATATCCTGGTAGTCCGCATAAGCCTCGTAAAACTCAACCTGAGTGAATTCAGGATTGTGGGTCCGATCAATGCCTTCATTACGAAAATCCTTCACGAATTCAAAGACCCGCTCATATCCGCCCACAATAAGCCGTTTCAGGTAGAGCTCGTTGCTGATGCGCAAATAAAGATCAATATCCAAGGAGTTGTGGTGCGTGACAAAAGGACGGGCGCTGGCCCCACCATATATCGCCTGGAGCGTAGGGGTTTCCACTTCAAAATACCCGCGCTCAATCAGATAACCGCGTACCGCCTGAATCGCCGCAGTCCGCTTGCGGAAGAGTTCCTGGGTGGAGTCGTTCAAAATGAGATCCAGGTAGCGCATACGGGAACGGAGTTCCAAATCCTTAAATTCATCATAAATGATTTTTTCACCGTTTTGGCCCACTTTTTCTTTGGGCACCGGTACGGGTCGGATGGACTTGGAAAGCAGTTCAAAACCGGTCACATTAATCGACGGCTCACCGGTATGGGTTTTAAAAGCCGCTCCGGTTATACCGATGAAATCACCGTAATCGAGTAATTTAAAAATCTCATAGGGCTTTTCTCCCAACACATCCATGCGGCAATAAAGTTGTATCTTACCGGAAGGATCTTTGAGATTCGCAAAGGCAGTCTTTCCCTGTCGTCGAAAGGCAATCAGCCGGCCACACAGCTTAATCGGGGTCGCCTCTTTTTCAAAAGCGTCGAACTGCTCCCGCACGACTCGGATGAGATGACTGCGTTTGAAAGTATAAGGATAGGGGTTGACGCCCAACTCACGGAGTTTCTTTAATTTATCTAATCTGGCTTGCATCTGATCATTGACCGCGTCCACACAATCTCCTTGTTTTACCTTGAATTATAAGGAATTAAGATAACTTAATCCGGAAAATTAAGTCAATTTGCGTTCTTTGCGCTCTTCAATAAAAGCAAAAGCGGACTTTGCCGTGCAGTTCACAATGCGATCTTCCGGAAAAGCATGTTTTTTCAATAGCTTCCGAATAGAATCATCATTCCCCACTTCGTGAAGAACATGTGCATCTGAATCCACCGACACCCGGCAACCGACCCGTTTGCAGGCTAAAATCAATGCTTCGGTTTCTCCATCCGCCACTCGTTTCATCCGGACCTTGGAATCGTTCATCTCCAACACCACATCCAGCCGGCAAGCCGCATCCGCCAACACAGTATAGTCCAACGGAAAATCCGTCATATTGGGATGGGAGACGATATCCACATAAGAATTCTTTTCCAGCGTGCGAATAAGAATTTCCGTATACGCCTCTTTGGACAGTCCATGGGGAACATTGTCATGCAATCCGAGCAAAACCACATCCATCATGGGAAGATAGGATTGAGGGCAATCGGTCTCAAAGGTGTCATGTTTCAGATTGCATTCCAACCCTTTAAGCAACCGGATACCCGGCACCGGCTCTCGAAGCCGCTCAAAAAAGACGGAATTGACACGGCCGCCCACAAAGCGGCCGTGGTCCGTGATGGCTAAACCTGCCATGCCACGCCGTTTCGCTTCTGTAAGCATTTCAACAATGGTATGGATGCCGCAATCGCTGAAAAGAGAGTGGGAGTGGAAATCGACTTCTAACATCTACCTTCCCGCAAATCGATTATTTTTTTAAAACGCTTCAAACCATTGCTTCATGTTCAACACCTTAAGTGCATTCTTATAGGCTATCTTTGAAAGCACGGGGCCGGGCAGCTCCAATTGCATGATAAAGCGGATGGCTGTCTCATACGATCTATCCCAATAGCGAACATCCTCATCCGGCTGCACCGTATGGAGATTGAAGTCCGTGCCAAACATAATTCGGTCCTGATAACGGATGGCAAACGGCCGAATGGTTTCGATTTCCGAAACCGTCAGATGATGATAGGGCCCTATATGCCAAGCGGAACAAGCGTCTGTGTATACATTGGGATGACGATCCAGGAGCGCACCGAGCGGACCCTGTCCCATGAAATTGAAATGCGCCAGTATAAACCGGGTGTTGGCATAACGATTCGCCACCCCTTCAAACCATTTCAGCACATCCGCATTGGTATAGCCCAACTTCTTCCATGCGCTTTCCTTATCCACACCATGCGAGAGTTGCGGGCTGGTATAGCGCTGATTCACGTGCCAAATGATGGGAATGCCCAGTTCACCGCACTTAGCGTATACCGCATGCCAAGCGTCGCTGTCCATGATTTTATAATCAAGGCCCTTTTCATAAATGGGCCGCATGTGAAGCTTGACGCCCCGGATTTTTCCAAGCCGGAAAAGCGAATCCACCAGTTTGACATCCGGATTGTCATATGTCAGTCGCAGATAGACGGCGACCGTAGAATCCGTCTTGGCATAATCAAAAATACCCGACCCCGGATAGGCCATGATGGCGCCTCCGGCCCAATCGAAGGTACCGAACTCTTTCCGCCAGAACGTCACGGCCTCTTTGGCCAACACCTCGGTCGAACAGGCTTTGCTGATGTGCATGTGAACATCGAACCAGGCCATGGGATCCGAGCGTTCATGACTATGCCAACCTTTTGCAAAACCGTTGTCAGCAGTATCAATATAAGCGACATTGTCGGACAAGAAAGGCCGGTAGGCGCTTTCCCGGCAGGTACAGTGATGACAACCGGAAAGCAATGCCAAAAAGGAAAAGAGGGTGATGCGAAAAATCATATCGGTCTCCGGTTGAATAAAGAAAAAAACTAATTTATCGCTGTTTTTAAAATCAACGGTGTCTCAGTCGTCATACGCTTTCTTTTTTCACCTCTTATCGACAATACTTCATCACATCCTCCACCGCATTGCCGAAATAATAAAGCGTTTTTAAAACCGCGTCCAAGAAATCCTTTCTGAATCCCCGTTAATGAAGGGTATCGCGGTCGTTTGGGGAAAGGGGTACCTTATAATTTTGTTTTCTTTAAAAGAAAGTTTCCAATGCATTATATTATCAACAAACACAAACAGGTGCTTAGAGTCTGTGTCGGGTTAGGGAGAAATAAATTCAATTGGGGGATATGATGAAAAAAGACCTTTTTATCCTACTTTTGGTTTTTTTAGCCGTTTCAGCTTTTCCCGGCTATAATTCGTTCTTGAATCATGGGGATTCCATTCCCACGGACTTAGCCTTGATTTATTGCGGCGCCACGGATCGCATCGCCTGGACTACAGATCAATTCGAACCCTACGTGTTCAGACAAGGCCCGGATCGAAGTGACTGGCTTTTCGATGGGTTCCTGATGATCGAGTTTCGCACCGGAACCGGATACACTTATGCGCCTTCTGCTGGCTCAGGCCTGCCTGCAAGAAAAAGCGAATGGCAGCAACTGTTGGATAAGTTTTTTGAACCGGTTCATGCCGTGGATGCATTGGATTCCGCTGTTGCAATCGCGTCTGGGCAGCTGGATGCGCCCCTGCGGAAACGAAAAGTCATTTTAACCCTTCCCCAGCCAGTACGGGATCAGACGGATTGGGGAAGCCTTGATGGAAGAACGCTTGATTTCTCGGTTTCACAAGACCGGATTGACGCCTGCACGTGGTTCATCAGGGAGGCCATTAGCCGATGGGACTCCTTATCACCGAGCAATCTTGTGCTTGCCGGATTCTATTGGGTCGCTGAGGATATCTCCCAGGATTTAGCTATCCTTCCCGCCATCTCTTCGGAAATAAGGTCGAACGGACTGAAGTTTTCTTGGATTCCGTATTGGGGAATGGGGGTTGCAAACTGGGCAAGCTACGGTTTTGATTGGGTCTATCAGCAGCCGAACTATTTCTTCCATACCGAGACCTACCGCCCTCCGGCAGTGGCCTCTTCCCGGCTTAGCGAAGCCTGTTATTACGCCAGAACGAATGGAATGGGAATGGAATTCGAATTTGACGATTATCTTATCCTGCAGACCGCCCTGTTCGCTCCAAGGCTTGATACAACGATCAGTTTTTATTCTTCTCCGGGTTTTGGGGTCCTGGATTCCTCCATCGTTGCCTACTACATGGGAAGCTATTCCCTGTTGCAGCTTTCGCAATCGACGGTCGACAGCATTCACAAAATGTATGATGCGGTCGCGGATTTTGTCTGTGCCAGACAGGAAATTGCAAACGCTGATTATATCCAACGTAGCGGTTTCCAAGTCGTTTCGTTTGATGCCCAACCGCTCGATTCGATCCTCGAGGCGATGATGAGCACAAAACTCATTGCCACCGCCGTTTTGCAGGACGGCAGAAAGGTGCAGGTGGCAAATGGTTGCAGGATAACCTCTCTTGATGGAGCAATCGCCGAGACGAATCGAGCCGTGGTCATCGGCAAGGCCTCGGGTCTGGCACACATCGTTCTTGAATTCGGGACACTGAAGGATACCGTTGCAATTGAAGTTATCCCATCAAGCGTTGCTCTTGATTCGATCCGCATGAATCCCAATTCGTGCGTCGTAGGCGTTCTTGATACGTTCGCCTTGCATGTCACGGGTTATTATCACAATTCACAAATCTCCTTTTTAAGGGATATGGACACGCTGGTCTCTTGGACCAGTTTAGCTCCATCCATCGCCACCGTTACACGCGGCATCCTGGTGGGCGTTAATTCCGGCGGACCGATTGCAGTCATAGCGGAACAGGATGGCGCTTCGGATACCTGCCGAGTAACGGTCGTCGCAACCACAACACATGATTTCATTCCTATCGACGATGCGTACGTCCGCGGCGGGACATACGCGGCACAGATATTCGGTGTCAGCGATTCCAGTCTTAGGGTCAAATCGGTCTCAACGCTGGATTATACCCGGTACACTTATCTTAAGTTCGACTTACGGAACCTGCCTTCAGCGAGCCTGTACTCAGCGAAACTTTCGCTTTATCTGTCCTCCTCCGATTTAACGACGCCGATGTCAATTGCTCTCTTTGAAGTCGTTTCCAATGCCTGGACCGAGGACGCTCTTTCGTGGAATAACAAACCGCTCATTGGCAAGGGATTGGATACCCTCAGCATTGCCTCGAACACGGTCGGCTACCGTGAATGGGAAATCCCTTTAGCCCACCTTGACACTGCAGTAAAAGCAGACAGTTTTGCGAGTTTCTGCGTAAAGGAGGTATCGTCAAGCAACTGGAATGCAGCATTCAATTCGAAAGAAAGGCCTGCCAATCCCCCGCTGCTCGTCATCAAGTCAATGACAGGGTCAACAAGCAAGGAACGCCCCGGCAGAAAACCGGGATCCGCATGGCTGATGGCGACGCCGAATCCATTCAACCCCTCTGTGAACGTAAGCTATTCATTGACCCGTTCCGGACCGATAGCGGTAACGATATATTCCGGCAGCGGCAAAGTGATTAAAACGTTAGAACAAGGGGTCAGGATTGCCGGGCGATATTCCGTCATTTGGGACGGAACGGATTTGAACAACCAGCCCGTGGCCTCAGGCGTGTATGTGGTCAATATCAACGCCCTGCCATGCAAAATGACAAAACGAATATCTTTAATCAGATAAGCCCTCGACATGATTCAAGTCATCTTCCCTTTCCGCTGATATGCTATATTTCCTGCTATGACCTATCTGTTAAAAATCATTGATCCCGTTCTTCCGGAAACCCAACTCCTTTCCATAGAAGAAAACACCCTGCTCCTGAATGCCCTGCGACTTCACGATATCCCCTTTCACGCCCCCTGCAATGGCAACGGCCTCTGCCGTAAATGCTTAATCCATGTTCGCGGCCTGGGAGACAAACTGGCCTGTCAATTCCGTATAACGCAAAACCTGGAAGTGGTTCTGCCTAAAAGAGAGAAAGCCTCCATCCTGACGGAGAACTCTCTCATTTTAAAGGAATTCCCCTTTCATCCGGGTTTCATGAAAATCAGAAGCGATCATTCACTTCGACTTTTCTATGGCGACCAATTTCTGGAAAATTTGTCCGAAGAACTCCCTTTTATAGGCTTGGCCATTGATATCGGCACCACCACCGTGGCCCTCTATCTGCACGATCTTTCGGCCAATCGTCATTTGGATACCGCCGCCTTTCTGAACCCCCAACACAGCTTCGGCCAGGATGTCATTTCCCGTATTCAATTCACCCTGGAAAAAGAGGATGGACTGACCCTCTTGCGTGAACGATTGATATCCACCCTCAATGATTCCTTGGGCCGCTTATTCGACAAACACCGCCTTTCCCCGCAACAGGTGTACAAAGTCGCGGTAGTGGGAAATCCGACCATGCTCCACCTCTTTGCCGGTATCAGCCCGGCCTCCATTGCCGTGGCGCCTTTTACACCTGTTTTTACTGAAATGAAAACCGTTTCCGGCAGAGAATCCCTGCTGGCCATTCATCCCCTGGCCCGTGTTTTCCTTCTCCCCTCCTTATCCGGCTATGTAGGAGCGGATATAACCGCCGGCTTGGCGGCAACCCCCCTCCTCCAAGAAAGCAGCCTCTCCCTCTTCCTGGACATCGGTACGAATGGTGAAATGGCCCTGGGCAACCGTGACGAAATCCTCTGTTGTGCCACAGCCGCAGGACCGGCCTTTGAAGGGGGACATATCCGGTGCGGCATGGGTGCGGTGTCCGGCGCCATCTGCGCCTTCCGACAAAAGCATTACGAAACACTTGACAATCAGAAACCCATTGGAATTTGCGGATCCGGACTTCTGGATCTGACCGCAGCACTATTAGATTCCGGTACAATTTCCCCGGAAGGTTTTCTGGCTCAGGATGTTATCGTGGAAGAGGCCGCTCAAACCGGAAACGGGCGCAATATCATCCTGACCCCTCAGGATGTGCGTGAAGTCCAACTGGCCAAAGCGGCTATTGCCGCGGGAATCGACATCCTGCTCTCCGAGTCCGGCCACTCCCTGAAACAGATCAAGACGGTTTATCTGGCCGGCGGATTCGGTAACCACCTTCCCGTGGACAGCGCCGTTCGCATCGGATTGCTGCCCACCCTGCTTAAAGATAAAACAGTGCCTATCGGCAACAGTGCGGGCGCAGGCGCACAACTCTTCTTGAAGTCCACTTTCTTTGAAAAGGAATTGCAGGAGACAATATCACGCTGCCGTTATGTGGAACTTTCCGGACGACCGGACTTCAATGACCGGTTCGCAGATCAACTGCTCTTTCCGACAAGCTAACCCGCCGAGTTTGTCCTTTTCCGCACTGTCGCCATACTTCCCCCGCTTAATTTGTATTTTTCAGACTGTTTTTTCTGGGTCTCCCGGCTGCCGTAATTCAGAAAGATGGTCTGTATCTGCACCCACCGAAATATTATCAAACCGAGGAAGAGTTTGAAATTTTCCATGGCCGCCTGAAGCTTTGCCTCCGCCCTTTCTGTCCGGCCTCAATATTACAAAGACCTTTTTGCAGGCTCTGTCCATGTTCTTTTCCCTGCACACCGCTGACCATGCTGCTGCCCTCGCCACCAATTAACCACCAATCGCCAGTATTCCAAACCTTGGCGCACCTATCCGTAGCATTCCCCAGTTTCAACGCCGTAAGTGCATTCCAGATGCGGTTCCAGATGTCCATTCTGTAACCGGAAAGTCAGGATCCAAACGGTTTTCTGCTCTGTCTTCCAGCTTGACGGGAAAAACTATGGTAACAAAAAAGAAAATCACAACTATTCCATTCTACAGATTTTGAGTGTTTCTGCTTTCAAGGATATGCAGATAAATCAATTACTTATGAATTTCAAAGAACAGGAAACGAACATTAACCACTGTAACCAATTGAATCTATTCGACTCTTAATTGGACAGTCGTGTATTGAGATAAAAAACAAGCTATCTCGCGGCAAGCATCATTTAATTGTAATGGGACGAGAAAACCGGGTATGGTCCCGCAGACTCCCTTTGAGAAAATAGCAGCCTGGCGGACAACCCGCCAAATCCACCCTGAAATGAGAAGCCGGCTTATTCAACGAATTAAGTTCCACGCTTCGATTGACAACCCGACCCAAAGGATCGCAGAGCATCCATTCCAAGATCGCGTTTCCGTCCGGTAATCCAACAAGCAGCTGGGATGTACTCGCTATCGGATTAGGGAAAAGACGGATTAAGGGCGAAACAAGTGAAACAACCTTTTCAGTGGAAATGGTTTGCCAATTCCCGGAAGCAAAGTATATCTGATCCACTCCATCCCGATAATCAAACCAGACTACATGGGCAAACGACCCGGCCAACATGACATCTGAGCCGAAGGAATCGTGTCCCTCACTGGTTACCCGGGTAATCTTCCATTCGTTTTCCGCCCAGCGCTGGAAGGCGATATATATCTCATCATTGCCATCCCCATAATCCTCCCATGAGACCACAATGCCGGAATCTGAAACCGATACGGCAGGACACTTGGAGTCCGCACCCAGCAAACTTACCACTTGTGGCACAGAAAAACTACCGCCTGTTTTCCGAACGCAATAAACTTCATACGCCGTCAAATCCGGTCGCCAACCATACCAAACCACTGCTACTTTGCCGCCCGCTGCCGCGACCCGAGGCTCCCAGGAATTGGCTGCATCATTACTGAGATTCAATGCGGATGAAAAATTCTCCCCATTATCAGAGGAGGTCATATAATAGACCTCATCATTCCCTGTGCGATAATCAAAAAAAACAACATGGAGCCGGGAATTCGATTCATCAAAGGCAATGTCCGCTCCCCAGGAGGTGCTGTCATTTGTCGTCAGCCGTTTTTCAGCGGACCAGGCACTTCCTTCATACTTACGGAAATAGATTTCATCATTGCCGTTTCGGCCATCCTCCCAAACCACATAGAGATCGCGACCATGGCCGGTCAATGCAGGAAAAGCGGAATACACGCTGCCACTGCTGATTTTAATCTGCAGCCCCAACCCGGACGCATCATACCGGCGATAAAACACTTCGCGAGCACCGGTTAACTTATCTTCATAGATAATATCGCATCCGTCATTCACAAAGACCTTGGGACGCCACGATGCACTATCCGTAGTGGTGATGCGAATCGGCGCTGAAAAGTTCTCTCCTCCGTTCAATGAACGAAGAAGCATGATTTCGTCATTTCCAAATTCGTAGGATTCATAAGCCACCGCGACCGTATCCCCCAGCACAAAAAGAGAAGGCTCACCATTGTAATAGACAGTATTGGTCAAGCGGATGTTCTCAAATTCCGCAAAGATCAGCGTCGAAAGGCTGAGCAAGGCAAATAGACAAAGTCTAATGCGCATGCGGTGACTCTCCCCTATCCAATTCATGTCCATGCTCTCCATGCAGGTTTCGGTGGCCCGAACGGGTGCGAACCTCACCAGACTGACCCACAGAATCCGGCGTGGAAGCGCCTGCCCCAAGCAAATCTCCCGGGATTTCAAAGGCATCTGTGATACCATTACCATCCTTATCGGACAAATCATATCCGGTTGCAGGGGGTGTGGCAACAGAAGATGAGTTTTCGGTTATTGAGGCCGTTTCCGGAGTACTTTGCACCTGTTGAGAAAAGGTCAGGCCAAACAAGACTACTCCCAGTAAGAAACCAGTCATTTTTCTCATTGAGTTATTCCTTTTCCGGTTGCTTCAACATCCCTTGACCTTGCTCGGGATAAAAGCTCAGCAACCGCTAAACACACCAGGCACTGAGCCTGTCGAAGTGCCCACCTAAAAAGAATGCAATAATCAGACCAAGAAAATTAATCATTATCACTGATTGGATTTAAACAAAATAGATGTATTAAAGAGAAAAAGGCTGGTGAATTTTAATCTTTTTCAGATTAACTCTCACCAGCCCTTAAGAGGAAAAATGAAAACTAGCGTTTCAGCGAAAAGGCAATATGATGACTCATACCCAAACCGTAATCTTGAGCTGTGTTATATTTAACGGCATAATCCAGCTTGAAACTCTTGTACGCAATGCCCAAGCCGCCGGTCACATTGGCCCAAAGCGAAGTACGATCATTCAAAGGAGTCATATTCGCCCCCAAACGCAATGCAGGCGCAAAGTCCTCAGACAGCAGAAACGAATATTCCACGCCTTCGAAAATCTTGAAATTGTATTGTCTGAAATCCAGGGAAGCCTGATCCACGTACTCAATATCCTGTTTGAACGAAGCATCGGACGCGAAGATCAAGCGGTGTTGTTTCTTAAGATACAACTTATAGCCCAAACCGAGGCGAAACTCCGGATCAAATGTTTCGCCCTCGATATCAGCGGCCAATGAACGTGCCATCAAACCAAGCCGGATATCATAAGGAAGCAAGGTGAACAAGGCGGCATCAAAGCCCATGCCTGCTCCATGATAATATTCCGTGGAATAAGTGTAACGGTTCAGGTTCAAACCGATAGCCGTATTGCGAAAAGCCAGCAACTTTTCCCAAAGCTGATAAGAAAGCGACAAGGAAAAGAGGTGTTCCTGCCAGGCATCTTTGCGATATTCCATGGCATTATCCGGATCCCCTTCCTCCAATCCGGCATTAATCATCTGCCAGTTAAATCCCAGCGCAAGGGGTGCACGAACCGGAAAAACACCGCTTAAAAGATTGACATTCACACCCGGAAATTCCTGATTGATCTGATTGGTCACGGACAATTCCATGTTTTTCACCT
>Ga0156536_1070_pt2 | contig 10724 bp, 9 predicted proteins | sample RifOxyB2_FD_111931 | JGI IMG/M metagenome (GOLD analysis project Ga0156536, IMG submission 111931) | Elusimicrobia bacterium RIFOXYB2_FULL_49_7 | reverse complement strand
AAATCCAGGGCTTTAGAGCCGATGAAGAGAATGATTTTATTCAGCATGACTACAAGCCTTTCCGGCCTTTCATCTGCTCGATACAGGTGATTGCCGTTTCACGCAGTCGTGCTTCCGCTTTCCTGTCAAACGGGGTCAGGTTGGGCAAATAGCCGCCTTGATAAGCTGCTTCCGGCAGAATGGCCGAGAGGTAGGAGCCCTGACGATCGGCCAGGCAAAGAGGGAGTCCGGGGAATTGTTTCCGGATTTCCCGGCCCGTATATTCGTCCGTTTCTCCGGGCAGTCCGAGGAAAAGAAGGCGGTTTAATCTGAATCCTTTGAGTGCGAGCGGACCCGGTACTCCAAACGATTTGAAGTAATGAAGCATGAAAAACGGGGTGAGGAAGCGATCCTGAATTTCACGCTTGACGGAAAGATCAATATTGACTTTTTTTAGGGCCTCGGATTGGAATCGATAACGATCCATCAGACCGGTGATTTCTTCAGGAGATAAGGCGGCTTCGGGTTTCAAGGGAAGCCGGACCTCCTGGAAAAAGAAGCGTGCCAAGCTGATGCGCTCGAAAAGGGCGTTTCGAACGAGTGGGAGGAAGGCTGCGCCCATTTGAATTCCGAAGCGGTGCGCATTGGGATGGGAAAAAGCGTCTGTTCTCGGAATGATGTCGCTCCCCGGGCTGCGGAGGAAAAGGATGGGTGCGCCTAATTTGCGTTCCAGATAATCGCAAAGGTGGTAGACATAATCACTCGAGATATCCTCCTGAAGATGGCCCGGTGGGGCCAAGCAGGGGGTGACGGGCGACAAGATTGCGCCGCCCATGATTTTCCCCCCTTTTTTCCGGAAGAGCAGCAGTTGAGGAACCACGGTCGTGCAATTGACCGTAAAAAAGGAGGATGAATCGTTCAGAAGCGAAGCTTCGCAAAATGTTCTTTGCCAATTATAAATTTTTTCAGAGGCGTCATATTCTCCTTGCTCATTCAAAGATCCGCATAAGGGCGGGGTCCTGAAAATACCGGTACCCGGTACGTTGACCGGACTGTAAACGGCGTTTTTAAAGGGCGTTTCAGGACTGAGCAAGGCAAATTCGGATCTGTTGAGATGTTTTTGAGCCTCTTCCACCGCTTGCACGGCTGCTGCTTCCAGTTTCTCCGGCGAGATCGAGAAAGCGGCGAAAAAACCGGGATAAAAAATCAGGATATTTCCGGGGTTCAGGCCAAAGTGGCGTGACAGTGATTCCTGAACGATCTTAACCTGTTCCTGTCTTAATAAAGGCAAATCCAAGGAAAGGAGAAGACCGAAGTTTTTTTTCTGGTCCGAAAACAGCATGGCCTTGGCATACAATCGGCCCACTTTTCGACGCCGTTTTGTCTTGACAGAATCTTTTGCGGGTCGAACCAGATCCAAAAAGGGGTTTAAAGAGGACTCTTCCGGAAGTTCAAGCGCCCCTAACCGATCATCATAAAAAACATGGCCGGTTATATCAACGGAGCCGAAACCGATTTGAATTCTGGACGGAAGGCGGGTGGCAATAATCCCACTTTTGAGCGGATCGGGCAAACCGTCTCGGCTTCGTTTATACAAATCAGGGATAACAGTGGAGAGAATGGCAGCCAGCAAAAAAGAAAGCAGGAGAATTCTTTTCATGTCCGATAATAATCCTGCCGGTCTTTAATTTTATTGACCGCCACCCACCGTACGATTGCCGAATCCGACCGGAAACTTTAAAACTCGAACTCGTTATTGCCGCTGCTTGGTTGAGCTGGGGCCGGGGTTGGAGTTGGGGTGTTGGTTGTTTCGGAAGAGCCGGTTCCCCAATCATTGCTGGGCGTGCTGGGGGCCGGTTCCGGTGTCGGCGCCGGTGCGGCAGGGGCTGGTGCCGCCGCAGGTTCATTGCCCCAACCCGATGCAGCAGGAGCTGCGGGCGCGGGAGCTGCGGCAGGTTCATTGCCCCAGGTGGATGTTGCGGGCGCGGCCGGGGCTGGTGCAGCGGGTTCGGCGCCCCAGGTGGATGTCGCGGGCGTGGCCGGTGCAGCATTCCAGGAAGAGCCGGAAGTGGTGCCATAGGTGCTTTCTTCTTCCGCGGCATTGCCTGCTACCGTATCATTGGATTTATTATCGACCCAATAGGTCAGGCCCATCTCTTCGACGATGATTTTCTCCCCGAATTCACGTGCTTCGGATAAGCCGTTAAAACCACCCACGCGAACCCGGAAATAGGAACCCGGCAATTCTGCGGTTGGATTTTCAACACGGGCGACATAAGATGGGTAACCTTTGTCCAGAAGCTTCTGCATGAAATTGTTGGCGGATGCTTCGTTGGGGTAGGATTTTACCTGCACCACATAGGGACCGTTTTCTGAAAAAGAGGGGCTATAGCGTTCAATTATTGCCGGTTTTTTTTCCGGGACAACCGGTTTTTCAATTTCAGGAGCCGGCGCTTGCTCTATGATGTCATCCGCGGACATTTCCTCTTCTTCCACCTGTTTTTTCTTGGAACAGTCCACAAACACCAATAGAGAGAGGGAGGTGAATGCAATGGCTGTTAATTTAAGGTACTTCATCATAGTGACCCCTTTCAAATTCAGTAAACGTTTAAGTCAATGATTAATATCATTATATATAGTAAATAAATGCAATCTTTTTTTCTGATATTTCTTTAAGAAGGTCGTTTTTTAAGTAAGTGGCTTTAATCAGAAAGCCCATCGAGCAATGTTTTAGCTTGTTCCGCATAGGTCGTTTCAGGATAATTCTTTATAATTTTTCTAAGCATTTTTTTTGCTTTTTCATTTTCACCGCTGAAAATGAATTCTTTGGCGTTATTAAATATCTTTTCCGCATCCGCTTCTTTTTCAAGCACGATACGGGAAAGACGTTCATCCGCCATTGTGATATCCGCCTTTTCATTAAAGGCATAATTGGAATAGGCGATACGAACTTTGCCCAATCCTCCTTCCGTATCCCGGTAGCCGAAGAGCTTTTCCGCAAAAACCACAAAATCGTTTTTTATCATATAAACAGCCTTGAACCGGATTTCAACCTGACCGTTTTTTTCAATGGTGAGCTCAGCAGGCATGGTGCTGTTTTTCAATTTCCGGTATTCGAAGGTGAATTTATTTTCGGTTGAGGTTTCCGTTTGGCCTTTTTTCTCTTTTTGCGTGACTTTCAGCATCCGGATGAGCCATTGTTCCGGAAAAAGGATGAAGGTCATCCGATCGGTTTCGATGTCGCCCTCTGTTCCGTTTGTGTCGTCGTGGTGGCGGTCGAGTCCGGCACCGGGTTTGGCAATGAAGATCAGTTTGACATGCGGGGTGTCGTTGTACTGTACCCAACTGGCTTCCACGGTGGTGGCTGCCTTGAACTGGTTGAACCAGGTAAGCTCCCGCCGGGATTCAATACTTTTAATGACTTGGTCGAATGCTTGTACCGGAGTGAAGAGCTCATCTACAATCTGGCGGAAATAGGGCGGATAATTCTTGTTTTTCAGTTTGAATGCGACCCCCTGATTTATCCGGTAGATTTCAATGAATTCCGGGGCATCCATGCCTTTGTTTTTGGCCATTTCGACAAGATTGTCATAGAGTTTGCCTTCCACGGTTGCATCTGCGGAATAAGCGGTGAGTCCTTTTTGGGAGAAGAGTTCGAAAAAGGAGGGGATTTTGGTCAGGAGTTGATAGGGATCGTCTGGAATGACCGCTTTTTCAGCAGCCCAGAGGGAAAGGTATAAGAGTGCTAAAATAAATGAAAGAGAAACCCGGTAATTCATTTTTAGAGCACACCTTTGGTAGAGGGGATGGCCGTCCGGTTTTTGCCCGGACCTGCTGCGTCGGACAAGGCGCGTGCAAAAGCTTTAAAAATGCCCTCAATGCAATGATGGGTGTTGGCTCCGTAAAAAAGCCGGACGTGGAGGTTCAACTTCCCGGCATCGGATACTGCCTTAAAGAAATCCTGCACCAGTTCCGGCGAAAAACCACCGGGTTCGGATCGCGGGACCCGGCCTTTGAAAACAAAATAGGGGCGACCGCCCAGGTCTAAAACCGCCTGTACCAAGGCTTCGTCCATGGGAAGGGTTCTGTCTCCATAACGGGCAATTCCTTTTTTATCGCCCAAAGCGTTCAGTAATGCTTCGCCCAGACAGAGACCCACGTCTTCCACGGAGTGGTGGGTGTCTACCTTGAGGTCTCCTTTGCACCGGACTTTCAGATCAATGCCTGCGTGTTTGGCGAAGAGTTCAAGCATGTGATCGAAAAAGCCGATGCCCGTGTCCACCGTGTAGGTGCCCCGGCCGTCCAGGTTGAGGGAAAGACGAATGTCAGTTTCTTTGGTTTTACGAACAAGAGTGGCAGTTCTGTTTTTCATGTTACTCCTTTAATTCCTTCAGTGCGGCAATCAGTTTGTCGGTCTGTTCCGGGGTGCCGGCCGTGATACGAAGACAGCCATCGAGCAGGGGAGCATGGCTGAAGTTTCGCACCAGAATACCCCGTTTTCGCAATTCGTTTTCCACTCGGGTGCAGGCCTCCCCGAAACGAGCCAGGAGAAAGTTGGCGGCCGACGGATAAGTCGGGATGTTCATGGCGGCGAGGGCTTCGCCCAGGCGTGCCTTGCTTTTCCGAACATCCGCAATATAACCGGTCACGGAGTCTGTGTCCTCGAGTGCGGCCAGGGCCAGTTTGACCGTCAGTGCGCTGATGGAGTAGGGACTGTGTGCTTTGGAGAGGTGGCGGATATTTTCCGGGCAGGAAAAGACGACACCCAGCCGAAGGCCTGCCATGCCGAAAGCCTTTGAAAAAGTGCGCAGGATGACCAAATTGTCGTAGCGATCCAACAGATCCAGTGCGCTTTCACCGTTGAATTCCACATAAGCCTCATCCACCAGGACCAGACGATCCTTCATGCGTTCAAGGATATCAATAATATAATCGTGACGAATGGGTGTGCCGGTGGGATTATTCGGATTGACCAAGACCAGCGCTTTGGTATCAAGGGTCAGCGCCTGAAGCACCGTTTCCTCCGGAAATGAGAGGTCCGGCAGGTAGGGAACCCGTTCGATCCGGAGATCCAGCAGTTCAGCGTAAAAGGTGAACATGGCAAACGTGGGCACCGGCAACACCAAGCGGCTTCCGGCTTCCAGAAAGGTTTGGAAAATAAGCTGAATCCCCTCATCCGATGCATTGGTGACAACCATATATTCACGTGGGATACCGAGAAAACCGGCCAAATGTTCGTAGAGTGTACCGTATTCGGGATAGGTGGCGATATCTTGGAGCGTGACATGCTTCAGCGCTTCCAGGATGGCCGGGGAGCAGCCGCGGCTGTTTTCGTTGAAATCAAGGCGGATGAAATTGCGCCGTCCCTCCAAGGGGGGGGAATAGGCGTTCATCCGAAGGACGGCGTTTCTGGGCGACAGCATGTTGTTTACAGGTAAATGTGGCTTTCGACTTGCTTGATGAACTCATCCATCCGTTTGACAAAGGCGTTTACCTGAAGGCTGATGGTGAGGAAAAGGATGAAGAGTGCCACAAAAACGGTGCCAAGCATAAAATACAGCATAATATAAAAATAAATTATAAATCCATTGGGTGGGATATTTTTTTGCATTGTCGGACCGCACTTAATTATTTTCCTGTTTCATTCACGGTGCTAGTAGCTCAATTGGTAGAGTACCAGATTGTGGTTCTGGGCGTTGTGGGTTCAAGTCCCATCTGGCACCCCATTTTTTCCTGTCTTGACAAACCCTCCATCCAAAATGTTTTTTCAAGCAATGAACCCTGAACCTATTTCCCCATCGTCTGAAAAAAAAACGTCCCATGATTTGAGAAACCTGCTTTTTATCGTGGAGGGTGTGGTCTCCAAGCTGGAGCGACTCGGCGGCGGGGAAGGATTGGCCGCAGAAAGTGCCGCCCGACTCAAGATTGCTCTTGAAAAAGGCCTTATACTGACGGATAAGCTTGAATTAAAAAAAACGACATCACTTTTTTCCCTGTCCAAGAGCGAGGTTTCTCTTCCCGATTGCGAACGCCATTCCAAGGCCGATCTCTGTTTAGTGGACGACGATCGCTGCCTGTCCGCCGTACTCCGTGATTTACTTGCCGCAAAAGGCCATACCTGCGACCTTTACTTCTCTCCAGAAGCCGCGCTTTCCGGTTTTTTAGACCGTTCCTATCAACTGGCCATTGTGGATTACCTGATGCCCGGGATGGACGGCCTTTGTTTGATTGATAAGCTGAAATCGCTTTCCCCGAACCTGAAAACCCTGCTGTTGACCGGGATTTCCGATGCCGCTGAAGTAGAGGAACGTTCCCGCAAAAAAGGCGTGGATTTTTTTCTCCGAAAACCGCCGGATCCGGTGATGTTGGACGCCATTCTGTCGGATATCTTTTCAGGTAAGCACGCCCGCTTAAAAGAAGAAAAAAAGAAGCCGACTCCCCCCCATTTAATTGTGGGCGAAAGTCCTGCTGTCCGCGAGACCTTGAGACTCATCGAACGGTTGGCACCCACCGAGGCTAATCTCATGATTCTGGGAGAAACCGGGACCGGCAAGGAACTGGCAGCCCGTACGCTTCATGCTCAAAGTCTGAGAAAAGAGGGGCCTTTTATTCCCATTAACTGCGCCTCTTTGCCGGACAATCTTCTGGAAAGCGAACTTTTTGGACATGAAAAAGGGGCCTTTACCGGTGCGCACCAGTTTAAAAAAGGACTCTTTGAATGGGCTGATTCCGGCACGCTTTTTTTAGATGAAATCGGGGATATGAATTATGGATTGCAGGCCAAGCTGCTCCGGGTCATTCAGGAACGGAAAATCAGGCGGGTCGGTGGGTCCGCTGAAATCCCGGTTGATGTCCGCATCATTTCCGCCACGAATAAGACGCTGGATAAAATGGTCGTGGAAGGCACCTTTCGGGAGGATCTCTATTTCCGCCTGAATGTTGTTAAAGTAAAGATGCCGTCATTGAGAGAGCGGCGGGAGGATATTCCTCTTTTAGTCCGTCATTTCATCACTAAGCTGCGCAGCAAAGATCCTTCACTTCCTGAAAAACGAATGGAGGGTGCCACCTTAAAGGTGTTGTCAGCCTATGTCTGGCCGGGAAATGTACGTGAGTTGGAAAATGTGGTGAGTGAGCTTCTCATCATGTCTACCGGCAAAAACATCACCCCGGATCTTTTACCGGATCGTTTTCATGCCTCTGCCTCCTTGTCCGATAATGAGGGGTTGCTTTCGTTGGAAGATTGTCTGGGACAGGCCAAACGGGATTATCTTCATTTCCTGCTCCAGAAACACCAGGGGCATGTTTCTAATTGCGCCAAAGAGGCCAAGGTGAATCGTGCTTCATTTCATCGGATGCTTCAAAGCCTGAAAATTCGTTCGGAAAAGTATCGCCTCAATCCATAGTGTAGCCTTTCCGCGTCACGACAATTTGTTGCATTAAAACCAGTTAGCCTTTTTTAAATCCGGATGTTGCAATGCGGCAACACTCTCTTTCAAGGGCTGTCATAATAGGTAATAGGGTTGATTGTTGCATTAAGGTGACAGCTCTGACGCGCCATGATTTTTTCCATCCTGATTGTCGTATAGAATCAAGCGTTTAAGACCCTGCAAAAACATGGTACGTGTTTTGTAGTCTGAAATGTACATGAGAACCCCTGAAACAGATCGCAAGCCCACGGTATTGGTTGCGGATAAGGACGGCGAGTTCGTCAACCGCTTTAAAATCAAATTGGTCGCCCTTCAAGTCGAGGTGGTTTCCTTTACTTCCGGTCAACGATTACTGGATGAAGCGCGCCGCCTTCAGCCCAAGCTCATCATCCTGAACACCGCCTTGAACGATCTGGACGGACTGTCGGTCATCGACCGGATTAGAGAGGGAAAATGGAGCGATGTCCCGGTGGTGGTTATTTTGGAAAATGATTCGGAAAATCTTCAAGAGCAGGCGGTACGAAAGCAGGTCCTCTGCCGTATGGAACCGCCGGTTGATCTCAATGCGCTTCGGGATGTGGTGGTTCGAGTTCTCAATATGCAGGTTGAAAAGGCGAACGGATATTAAGATGGCAGACATTCAATCCAAAATCGACGATATTTCCCTACTCTTTGCCTCCTGCGACTTTAAGGACCTGGTCCGGGTCGGTCAACTCCTTTCTTTATCCGAAGTGGTTGCCAAAGAGGCGAAAGGGGCGCAAAAAAAAGCTGCTGAGAAGTTGATTCAAGGGCTCGAATCCTTTATTATGGGAGAATACAAAGATAGGAATCAGGCTGCCACGGAAATAGGTGCTTTTTTAGTGGCCCTTCAACAGCGTGCCGGCGGCAATGATACGGAGGACGCAAGCAAGAGCACCCGGATGAGCGCTGACCAGGAAAAAGAAATCCGGGATTACGCGACAGGCACCATGGGAACCCTGGATGAACTCGAACAGTGTTTGCTTGCTTTTGAAAAGAAGAGCTCGGACAAGGGACTCATTGACGACATCTTCCGAATGGTCCATACTCTGAAGAGTGAAACCGGTTTTGTAGGCCTGCCTCATTTAAGCGAACTTTGCCATCATGCGGAATCGCTCTTTGCCCTGTTTCGTAAAAATCCCATGACCGTGGGCCGCAATGTGATTGACGCCCTCTTTGCGGTCTTGGATGGCTTGCGTCGCGCTTTTTCGGGTTGCGCGCAGGGCCGGGTGCAGGAGGTCCTTTCAATGGACTTGACCCCGCTTTATGTTTCTTTGGAAGCTCTGCTGAATGGACAAAAGGGACAAAAAAGCGATGATGAAGCAGGCTCCTCTGTGCCGGGAATGCCTTCCGTCGTTCCCCGTGAAATCAACCGTTTGAACAAAGCCGAGGTAAGTGACATCTCTCTTGTCACGGATTTCATCAATGAAGCCAATGATCATCTGGAAAGCATTGAAACCAAAACCATGGAGCTGGAAACGGATCCTTCCAACGCCACCTTATTGAATGATATCTTCCGCCCTTTGCATACCATCAAGGGTGTGTCGGGTTTCTTGGGTATGCGCCATGTGAATCAGGTGGCCCATGAATCTGAAACCCTGCTTGATTTGGCCCGCACCGGTAAAATCTTCATGGATCGCGAAGGCATTGATATTGTTTTTGATGTCATTGATGTCATCCGTCGGTTGCTCCAGCTTCTGGATCAGGAGGTCAAAGGGCACGCCTTCTCTGATGAAGAATATCCTCAGGTGGAGATATTCCTGGAACAGCTCAAGGCATTGACCCGCGAAAAACAGGCAGCCGGGGTGGAGGGATTGTCGGCCACGGTTCAGCTAAAAAGCAACAAGAAGCTGGGTGAACTGCTTGTTGAAAAAGCGGTGATGACGCAGGAGGACTTGTCCGACGCGCTTGCCACGCAGGCGGATGATTCGGAAGGCCGAAAGTTGGGCCAGATTTTGGTTGAGGAGAAAAAGGCCAGTCCACGTGCGATTGCTCAAGCCTTGCGTGATCAGCGCGATGTCACCGTTCAGACCGACAGCGGCAGCATCAAGGTGGATACCCAGAAACTGGACAACCTGATTGATGTGGTGGGTGAGCTGGTTATTTCACAGACTCTATTGGCTCAGAATCCGGCCCTTACAGCCAGTCGCGATCCGGCGCTCTCCAAGCAGGTGAATCATCTTACCAAAATAGTTCGGGATATCCAATATATCTCCATGGCGCTTCGCATGCTGCCTATCAAGGCCACTTTCCAGAAGATGAGCCGTCTGGTGCGCGATTTGTCCAATAAATCAGGCAAACAGGTGGAACTTTCCATCAATGGTGCGGAGACCGAATTGGACAAGAATGTGATCGAACAGATCAATGACCCCCTTGTCCACATGGTCCGCAATGCCGCAGACCATGGCATTGAAACCCCTGAAGAGCGTGCTAAGGCGGGCAAGAGTGCGGTGGGTCGCATAGTTCTGAATGCCTATCATCAGGGCGGCAACATTGTCATTGAAATTCAGGATGATGGCAAGGGATTGAACAAAAATAAAATCCGCAAAAAAGCCGTTGAAAAAGGGTTGATCCCGGCAGACGTACAAATGGATGAAGCCGAACTTTTTAACCTTATCTTTTTGCCCGGTTTTTCCACGGCCGACAAAGTCACGGATATATCCGGCCGTGGTGTGGGCATGGATGTGGTCCGTAAAAACATTGAAAAGCTGGGGGGGAATGTGTCCATTGGCTCCACGGAAGGCAAAGGCACCACCTTTACTATTCGTCTGCCGCTTACGATGGCCATTTTAGACGGTATGGTTATTCAAGTGGGAAGCGAACGCTTTTTGCTGCCCGTACTCTCCATCAAGGAATCGCTCCGTCCCAAGCGGAATGAAGTCAGCACTGTCCAGAATAAGGGCGAAGTGGTTAATGTGAGAGGCAATCTGATTCAATTGATTCGACTTCATAAGCTGTTCAATCTGGTCTCTACAATAGAAAAGCCGTGGGAAGGGCTGGTCATTATTGTTGATTTAAACGGCCGCCATTACGGAATTTTGGTGGATGGCTTACTGGGTCAGCAGCAGGTGGTCATTAAAAGTCTGAAGGCGGAATTCAAGCAAATCAAAGGGGTCTCGGGAGCGGCGATTCTGGGTGACGGCCATGTGGGACTCATTTTAGATCCTAAGGGGATCGTGGAAATAGGGAACAGTGACGAAAACTCAGATAAGGAGGTTGCATGAGCAGTACGGGCAGTACCACGGAAGCGGTCCGGACCGGAAGCGTTGGCTCGAAGTCAGGGGCAAGGGCCGGAAAATA
>Ga0156536_1069_pt1 | contig 10871 bp, 8 predicted proteins | sample RifOxyB2_FD_111931 | JGI IMG/M metagenome (GOLD analysis project Ga0156536, IMG submission 111931) | Elusimicrobia bacterium RIFOXYB2_FULL_49_7 | reverse complement strand
CCACTTTCACGCCGCCTGCTGCAGCGACCAAGGCCGTGGCCGTTGAAATATTGAACGTCCCACTTTCATCTCCACCGGTGCCGCAGGTATCAATAAGATAATCCGCTGAAACGGAAATAGCCGCCGCTTTGTCGCGCATCACTCGGGCAAAACCGGCAATCTCCTCAATGCTCTCCCCTTTCATCCGCAATGCCGTGAGAAAACTGCCAATCTGAGCGGGTGTGGCCTGACCATCCATAATAATGGTCATGGCTTCCATGGCATCGGCTTCAGAAAGCGACTGTTTATTAATCAGTTTATGAATGGCCTTTTTCAACATGGTTTTTCCTTATGCTTTTACTGAAAGAAAATTCCTCAGGATTCGTTTGCCCTCCGGCGTCAGAATGGATTCCGGATGAAATTGAATCCCAAAAACCGGAAATCGCTTATGTTGCACCGCCATGATTTCACCCTTATCCGTAACCGCAGTCTCAAGAAGCTCTGTTGGCAAAGAGGCGCGTTCAATCATCAGGGAGTGATAGCGTCCCACGGTGATCTTTTCGGGAAATCCATTAAACAAGGCGCAGCCGGTTTTAATCTTAATGTCCGAGGTTTTGCCATGCATGAGTTCGGTTGCCCGGATAATTCTTCCGCCATAGGCCTCCCCAACGGCTTGATGCCCCAAACAGACACCGAGAATGGGATAATGGGCCCCCAACTCTTTTATCAGAGAAATTGAAATCCCGGCTGATGCCGGATAACCGGGTCCGGGTGAAATGATAATATGAGAGGGCTTTTTTTCAGCGATGTCGCGAATCGATATCTTATCATTGCGATAGACCTCGATGACCGGGCTGATTTCACCCACATACTGAAAAAGATTATACGTGAAGGAGTCGTAATTATCAAGAATGAGGATCATCGGATATCCTTTACTGCGTCAAGTGACTTTAAAAGCGCCTTAGCCTTATTAAGCGATTCTTCATATTCACTTTCCGGTACCGAATCCGCCACAATCCCGGCACCTGCCTGAATATAAGCTTTTCCCCCTTTGAAAAGAACCGTGCGGATGGTAATGCAGCTATCCAAGGTACCGTCAAAGCTGAGATACCCGATGGCCCCGCCGTAAGTGGATCGCTTCACGGTTTCAAGCTCATCAATGATTTCCATGGCCCGGATTTTAGGGGCACCGGAGAGCGTACCGGCCGGCATGATGGACATGAGCGCCTCAAAAGGCGTCTTGTCCGGACGGAGGAGTCCCCGGACATTGGTGACAATATGCATGACATGAGAATAGCGCTCCACATGCATGAAATCCAGGACTTCAACGGTACCGAATTTAGATACCTTACCCACATCATTCCTGGCCAAATCCACCAGCATACGGTGTTCGGCCAACTCTTTTTGATCGGCCAGAAGTTCTTTTTCCAGCACAGCGTCCTCCTCCGCATTCTTGCCTCGTTTACGGGTGCCGGCAATGGGACAGGTCTCCACCACGCCGTTTTCAACCCGGCAAAGACGCTCCGGAGAAGAGCCCACCAGGATCATGTCGTCGAATTTAAGAAAATACATATAGGGCGACGGATTCAGAACCCGTAATACCCGATACACATCAAAAGGAGAATGATCCGTTTCCACGCATAAACGCTGCGACAGCACAACCTGAAAGATATCGCCGTTTCGGATATATGCCTTGCCTTTTTCAACATTCCTGCAATATTCTTCGCGCGTCACATTGCTGGTCCAGGTCAGTGAACCGCTTTTCGCAGCGACTTCAGACGCAGGGCCTTCCACCCATCGGCTGCGACTCTCCCGAATTTCCTCGTAGATGGCCCGTAACCTGGCCAGCACCTTATCATAGCTGTCTGCGATATCCTGATCGGCCTCAACATGAAGATTGACAATAATGTGCATCTTCTGTTTGAAATGATCAAAAACAATCACCTCATCCGTAAAAAGAAAGGCGCATTCCGGAACATTCAAATCATCCTTTGGAACCGCAGGCAAAGACTCAAAATAACTGATAAGATCATAGCCGAAATAGCCGACCGCCCCGCCGTTAAAACGCGGCATGCCGGAAACCGTGGCACTCCGATATTGCGTCATCAGCTCCTGCAGCACAGCAACCGGATTGCCTACCCGCTCCTCCTGTCTGCCGTCTTTATACACAATAAGGGTAACCCCATTTCCGCCACGGATATGAAGAAAAGGGTTTCGACCGATAAAAGAGTAGCGCGCCCACTTCTCTCCGCCCTCCACACTTTCCAGCAAAAAACAGTGACTGGACCCCTCAAAACGCTTGAATAAACTGATGGGGGTTTCCATGTCCGCATACACTTCCATGGAAATGGGAATCAGGTTGTAGGTACGGGAGAGCGTTTTGACAACCGGCAATTCAGGATAAATCATTTTTTTCCTTGTGTCGACTTTATATCGGATTTGCTGAAAATAAAAACGGGACTCTCCGCAGAATATCCGCAAAGTGACCCGTTGATGTTACCACAGCTTTACCAGCAAATAATCGAGCGTTGCATTTCCTTTGAATCAATAACGGTCTTTTTCATTTTGATTTAATATAATAATTTCTATCCGTTTTCCATAGAAAAAACGTTAGAGTTGACGGGCGGGATTATTGCAGATGGAACCGCCGATAAGCCATTGCTCCGGCTTGGCCGATAAATGAACCCGCATGTTGGCCGACATCTCCAGGGCACGTGCAGCCATGCCGTGAATATCGATTTTGAAGGTAGCGGCACGCATATCGTCCGGGCCGAATTCCGGAACCCCGTCGATACCACCGATGAAAAATCGGTGTTCATCGCCTCTGCAATTCTCCCGGATGAAACGGCCAATCCGGAGGGCTTCGATGTCACCGTCACCCACCAGTCCGTGCTTTCCGGGCTCCCTAAGAAGCTCCTTTAGCTGCGCATCCTGTTGCAATGTGGCCTCGTCTGTTGCGGGATAATGCAGGATGCTGGGCTTTTGCCCGAGTATGTACATGGCTTTCAGATACCCGAAGTGCCGGTCCATACTGACAGCCAGCCCGGGAAACGCTTCAATGAAATGAATCTTGTCCGCCCCCAGATTTTTCAAGTGAAGTGCCATGAGATACCCGGCGGAAAAGTTATCGGCACGTATGCATGCCAGCTTGTCGGATAAAATGGGAATATAATTTGCAAGAAGCACCACGGGTTTCTCTGAACCGATTTCAATGATTCGGTAGGCCATTTCAGGTTCGATTGCTTGGATGTTGCTGAGAAGAATAGTCGCATCCGTGTTCGCGGCCGAGAGGATTTTCCGGAACTCATCCGGGTCGGCTGGATAGCTCTCAAGCAAGGTACAGGTTCGTGAACGCGCAGACAGGCGCAAACATTCCACCACTTGTGAGAAAAAGGGATTAGAGTGAATGAAGGCCGGTGTCTGGCGATAAAAAACCAGATTCACGGTGTTGAGCGGATTATCCACGACACAACCATCCCACCGTTTCTTGTAAGGTGCAGGCGTATAACCGAGCTCTAATGCAATGGTCTGAACACGGCGGATGGTCTCTTTGTTCAATTCCGGAGAATTGCGTAAAGCCTTGGAAACCGTTGCCTTCGTGATACCTATTTTTTCTGCAATAACTTCAAGTGTTACTCTCATTTATATTGTTTCCATATGTTTCGCTTTGTTTCTTGAATCTACAAATTACATGGATACAATATCAATGTTATAATAATTTATTTGCCTTTATTTGTCATTATTAATTAGTTTTATTTCGAAACTTATCGCCTTGTTTCCTTGTTGAAAATAACCCTTATGTGGAAAAAATATCCTGAAAAAGATTTGCAACCAAACCATGTTAATGAACATGGCCAGGTTACGGATGAACGAATGCTGCACGATGCGCGGAAGAAAATCGGCATAGGCAATGTCCTCTACTCTTCCGAAGAAAATAGCCTCGGCGCATTAACGACCGTCATAATTCGACACCTGGGAGGGGATTCGTTCCATCTGGGTATTTTTGGTGCCACCATGGGCATCAGCAATCTCTTCTCATGGTCAGGCACTCTACTCCTAAAGAAATACAATTCAGATCGCAAAGCCATGACTGCCGCGCTCACCATAGCAGCTGCTCTGGCGTTCTTTATTGCCATCTCCATCCTGCTTCCAAGCCATTTCTCCGCCTACAAGCCCTTTTCCCTTTGGTCCTATCTGATCTTGGGTGTTCTGTTTACCGCTCTGGGTGGAACCTTGAAAAATATTGAAAACTCATGGATTGGAGATTTGGTACCGGAAAGCAAACGGGGTTGGTTTTCAAGCTATAAGTGGATTGTCTATGTGGTGGCAGGGCTGATGTTCAATTTTCTATTCAGTCGTATGGGAGATCTCTGGCCGTCTTCCAAGACCTATGCCGGGTTTTACATTATTTTTGTCATTTCTTTCTTCATCGTCATTCCTATTTTTCAAACCATTGTGGATCGAACTCCGAAGAATGCCAACTTCATTGCAAGCGGAGCGACCCATCATGATAGGCTTAATTATCGGAGCCTTCCATTCTGGTGCTATGTCACCTATATGGCGATCTGGGCAGGAGGCCGCAGTCTTTTATTCGCTTTTTCCGCAGCCTATATGTTCGACCAATTTCATTTCAGCCTGACAAAACTGACGCTGGTAAACATAGGACAGCCCATTGCGTCGATTATCGCACTGCTTTTTTTTGGCAAAATTACGGACAAAAAGGGAAATCGCATTCCGTTGATAATTATCTCACTCATCTTGGTTGCGTCCATGTTGCTATGGGTATCCACGGCATGGTTAGGCTGGATGCCGATTGTCGTTTATGCTATTCTTTCCAGCCTGGGCTGGGCCAACGGAAATATGTTGCAGACCAACCTGGCGCTTGAGATATTTCCGGATAAGGGCCGTTCCGGCTATATGGCCGTCACAAGCCTGGCCACGGGTATTATCGGCATCACAAGCGTTGTGGGCGCAGGTGCGCTGATGCGTCATATTCAGGGATGGTCAATCTCCGTCCTCGGAGCAACACTCAACCATTATCATCTGATTTTCGCTATCGGCACAATCATCTCTTTCATTTCAATCATACCGCTTTTTATCATGGGAAAACGGACGGTGAAAGAAATTTAGAGGTTGTTGTTTTCGTATTTCTCCCGGCCGGTTTCTCTCGTCCAAAGCAGCGCTCCGCGAAATCCAGAAACTGTTCCCAATCATAATAGGTCAGGTCGTGGACACCGCTCCGGATATGGAAACCCATGTCCGTTGTTTTAAGAGGATGATTAACGGGAGGCATCGTGTCCGACAAAAGGACAAACCATTTTCTTTCTCCTCCTTCCTTTTTTATATTTTAGCCATGGAAATAACCTTTGTCGAGCAGGCTTTCAATAACGCTGAATTCGTTGAAGGAATGATGGGTCTTGCCCAAATCGGCTACCAAAAAGTGGAAAGCAAAGACCAGAGAATCCGGGATTTCGGCGCGGACAAATTGGAAGCAATCCTCACCGAATACCACCTTTCCATGATTCAAATCAACACCTATTTCAATGTCGTCCAAGGCCGGGCCGCTATTGAAAAGAGTCTGGCGCTCAACCAAGAAATGATTGGTTACGCGAAAAGGTTCAAGGCCCCCTTTATCCGGGTTTTTACAGGACCTTTGGGCAATGGCAGCATCGGCACAGACAACGCCACACCGGACATCTGGAAAGAAGCCACGGACGCGCTGCGCCTTATTTGTAAAGAAGGGGACCAATCGGGCATAGCCTATGCGGTTGAAACGCATCATGGCACCTTGGCGGAAAACAGCACCGGTATTCTTAAATTGCTTGAAATGACAGATTGTCCCAATTTCCATGTGAACCTTCAAATTCCCTTGAAAGGGGAACCCGATGTCTATGACTCCACGCGTTTACTCGCCCCTTATGTCCGCCATGCTCACCTGAATAACTACGACACAGAAGGCCATTTCACCCATCTTTCAGATGGCATGTATGACATCCGTAAGGAAATTGAAATTTTACGCAAAGCAGGCTATGACGGCGCACTTTCCGTAGAACACGCCTATCACCATCGACCCATTATTCATACCGCTAAGCGGGAATTTGAATTTCTGAGTCGTATTGTCCAAGAATTGGGTTGAGCCGACTGAAAAAGCCGTCATCCCCTATCTGGTCTCTCTATGTGATCGAGACCGAGGATTAAACTTTTTACACCGGCATTACGATTGATGTCAAACGGCGTTTCCAGGAGCATGTTTCACAAGGACCCAAAGCAGCCAAATATTTGCGTGCGCATAAAGCCATTGCCCTGGTGTTGGTTCAAAAAATAGGGAAGCTTCCCTTGGCGCTTAAAATGGAATATGCCTTCAAACGGTTATCCAAAAAGAAAAAGACAGCCCTTATTTACGACAAATGTTTGTCGAATGATTTTTTCCGGAAAACAAGATGATGCAGGCCCTATCAAACCGAAGCTATTTTGTTTCAGACGGCGTACGGGAATCGCGTTACTCTTCCACGCTCTCAATCGCTTCTGTTCCGCGGCCCTCATATTCATTCAGCTTATTCCGAAGCGTGCGAATAGAAATGGCGAGTATTTCAGCCACCTTGGTCTTATTGCCTTTACAATATTCCAGGGTCCGGTAGATCAGCTGCTTTTCCATTTCCGCAATGGTGGTTCCGGCTTCAAATCCTGCGGGTGCGGCCTTCCGAATGGAGCCGGTCAGCTCGATGGCGCTCTTTTCCAGATTGCCGCTGCGCATCATGACCGAGGCGCGCTCAATGGTATTTTCGAGTTCGCGCACATTGCCCGGCCAATCATACTGCTGCAGCACCTCCAGCGCCTCATCACTGATACCGGTGATGGCAAAACCGTTCTCCTCATTGACCTTCTGTATAAAATGCTCCGCCAGCGGACGGATATCCTCCTTCCGGTGGCGCAGCGGCGGAATAACAAGCGGAATGACGTTTAGACGGAAGAAAAGATCTTCACGAAAACGTCCCTTGGCGACTTCTTCCTTGAGATCGCGGTTGGTCGTGGCAATGACACGCACATCGACCGGGATAGGCGCTTCCGCCCCGATTTTCGTTATTTCCTTTTCCTGCAATACGCGCAAGAGCTTGGATTGAACCAACAGGGGCATCTCTCCGATTTCGTCCAGGAGCAGCGTACCGCCGCTGGCGATCTCGAACTTCCCCCGCGATCGCCGCAATGCACCGGTAAAGGCCCCTTTTTCATAGCCGAAAAGTTCGGATTCAATCAGGGTTTCAGGAATGGCGGCGCAATTGATTTTGATGAAGGTGCCCCGTGCGCGTTTGCTGCCATAGTGAATGGCGCGGGAAACCAGCTCCTTGCCGGTTCCACTCTCCCCCAGAATCAGCACCGTGGAATTAGAGGTCGCCACGTTCTCCACTTTTCGCGTAATATCTTCCATGATGCGGCTTTTCCAGACATAGCGATAACGTTTATCCAGCGCCTCCCGCAACGCGGCGTTTTCATCGATGAGCGCCTTAATCTCCAGACACTTTTTGACCTTGACATCAAGCGCCTTGAGCATGGACGTGTCGCCCTTTTCAAGATAGTCCGTGGCCCCTAAGCGCATGGCATCCACGGCGTTTTCAATGGTCCCATAGGCCGTCAGAATAATGAACGGAACGCTGTTCCCGCCGTCCCGAATCGTCTTCAGCAACTGAAGACCGGTCATGCCTGGCATCTTCATATCCGACAGGACCAGGTCCACCTCATCCTCTTTGAGACAGTCCAGCGCACGCTCACCGTTCTCCGCCTCGCAGACATTGTATCCGACCGTTCGCGAGAGTGCGGTCACCAGCATATTGCGCATATTGACGTCATCATCTACAACCAGAATCCTGTTTTCAATACCCATAAATGCCTTCCTTCTTTTTTATCCCTGAGGGTTTTCGTCTGTGATGTCGTTATCCCGGAAAAGCGAGCGTAAACACGCTCCCCTCCCCGACCCGGCTCTTAACCGAAATCTCTCCATTATGTAAATCAACCATCTTTTTGACAATGGACAACCCGAGTCCGTTGCCGTCTTCACGCGTCGTAAAGAAGGGGTTGAAGATTTTCGTCAAATCCTCCTCCCGGATTCCTTTTCCCGTATCCGCAATTTCCACGGAGACGACCCGATTGACCTTGACCCCGTTTAAAAAAAGCCGTTCGTTCAGCGACGTTTCACGCACGGACAACGTCACCGTGATAGTTCCCTCCTCGGGAATGGCTCTGACCGCATTCTGAACGATATTGATGACAATCTGTTCGATTTTTTCCGGATCCGATCTCAATAAAATCGGCTTTTCCGGAAACTGTCGTTCCATTCGTATGCGGGTTCCATCCATACCGATGGTCACAAAATCAAGTATCTGCTCCAGATGCTGCTGGAGATGAACATCGCAGGATTGAAGGGAAAGCGGCTTGGTATACACAAGGAGGTTGCCCACGATTTTATTGAGACGTGAAAGGGTGCGCATCAGTTTTCGGACCAAATCAAGCTTGGGCGCATCGTTTTCCAAATCGCTTTCCAGCATGGCGGCAAAACCGCCCATGGCGCCGATGGGATTCCGGATTTCATGGGCCACTGCCGCAGCCATTTCACCCAACGCAGCCAAGGTTCTGCTGCGAACCAGTTCCTCCTGCATGTACCGAACCTCGGTCATGTCCTGCATCACCTCCAGCGCACCAAGGGGACGGCCCTCCTGGTCATCCAGCAGGGCCGTGGTAAAGCCGACCGTAACCGGATGGCCGGACGCATGGTGAAGTTTCTTCTCGCCTGCGGAGATGTGTTGTCCGGTCTTCAAGGTATGTGTCAGTGTGGCGGCTTCATCCACTCCCCCGCCCAACACGTCCGGATAAGGCTTTCCTATCGCCTCCTCCGCTGAAATACCGGTGATCCGCTCCGCGCCGCGGTTGAAACTGGTAATCCGTCCCGCCACATCCACTGCCACGACCGCATTGGTCAGACTCTCCAGAATGCGCGAGAGAAGCTTATTCTTTCCGTCCAGTTCCTGGCTCAACTTGCGGACATCCTCCTGGAGCCGATCGTAGGCGCCCTCCGCCTTCTGAAACCGTTCCATCAGCTGGGGAATGACCTGGCTCATGAACTCCACCTTCTCCTTGAGAAAGCGGTATTCGGTTTCCGAGAAGGGAGTCGCGTCTGCAGGACGGATGGGATCGGAAGATGGCATATTTATCCGCTTTTTCCGGTCCGCTGGGATAAGGCTTCTTCGAGACGGGTATTGGTCTCCATGACTTTGCCCAGAATATCCGCGATGTTTCGGAGTAAAGTTTTAAGCGTTTCCGCGGACACGGAATGAAGTTCGTTCTTCCGCCGGTCCCAGCCGATCTTATTGCGCTGAATACGTTCGTCCAGCGCTTTGATGGTATCAAACGTCCGATTGCGCTCCTGAAGAACCTTTAGAATACGCGGTAAATCAGGCGCCTCACCGGTCCGCGGCAGGCCGGCATGCAGATTTTGAAGCAATGCCTGATACAAACGGTACTGTTCCGAATAATTGGACAATAACAGTTCGACCAGTTCCTGATCATTCATTTCAGCACTTCCCGGTATTCGTTTTCCCACACGGCATCGTCTTTCTTCCATTTCGCCTGTAGGGCCCAGTAGTCATCCGGAAAAGCATCGATCAGCGCCTGATAGGTCTTGATGGCGGGTTCATACTGCCCGCCCATCTTATAAATGTTCCCGATTTGGTATTGTGCCCAGGCCGTGTGAGAGGATGTCGGAAAACGGGCCACGGCCTGCCGGTAATACTTCAAGGCGGATTCAAGATTCTTCGAGCGGAAGTAATAATCCCCGAGTCTGAAACAGGATTCCATGACGGAATGGGAATTAAGCGTGGAATCCGCATTGGCGGCGAGCATAAAATAATCGATCCCGCGATCCGATCCCTGCCGGAAATAACTCTCTCCTATCTTGAAATGGAGATCGGTCTTCCGATCCGGCCGCTCCTCGGCTCCCAGCGCCTTCAGATAGTATTTAAGCGCCTCCTGGGGATCATTGCGTGAAAACGCGATATCCCCGAGTGCCGTATTGGCATACGCATAATGTGCATCGCGAGGAAACTTCTTCAGGTAACAGTCGAAACTCGCCACCGCACTGTCCAAGCCGCCCCGTTCGGCCCATAAGCGGGCCCGCAACAATTCCGCGGATTTGGCCACATCCCCATTCGGATAATCCGTCACCACCCGGCCCAGATAAGAAGCGGCTTCATCAAACAAGCGCATCCGGTAATAAATCAGACCGAGTCCATAAAGGGCGTTGTCGGTCAACGGATCACGCGGATTGTCCCGGTAAAACTCCTTCAGTATTTTCAAGGCGGCATCGTATTTTTCATCGAGAAAAAGATCAAGCGCGGAGAGCATCTTGCGTCCCTTGGGGGAAAGCGTATCCTCAATGATAAAAGGGAAATCCTCGGTCACCATCATCCGAAAAGACGATTCGCTGCCGGACGCGGCCGCATCGGCCTTTTCCGCAACCGGTAAGGCCTCCGACGGCGAAGACTCGGGTTTGTCACGAAGGAGACGATCACGCCGGGAAACGGCATCCCGTTTTCCGGCGTCACTCTTTGTCAATTTGATATACCGGTCGTATTCCCGGACCGCCTCCTGCCGCCGACCCGTTCGCTCGGCAATCAATCCAAGATAATAATGGGCATTATATCCTTTTTCCGGATAACCGAACGCACGTTGCAAATTATAGGCCGCTTTGTCGTACTCCTTTTTCTCGAACCGGACGACACCGGCGTAATAATAAGCGCCCGCATGGCCTGGTTTCCGTTTCAGCAAATCGCGGCAGGCGGAAAGGGTTTGATCGCGTTCCCCGGCATTATAAGCACGGAGGATCGGAGTCATCATCGTATCCG
>Ga0156536_1068_pt1 | contig 11164 bp, 9 predicted proteins | sample RifOxyB2_FD_111931 | JGI IMG/M metagenome (GOLD analysis project Ga0156536, IMG submission 111931) | Elusimicrobia bacterium RIFOXYB2_FULL_49_7 | reverse complement strand
CTTCGGCGTCCAAAATCGCCAGGTCCAATTCATTGCGGATGACCATATCGGCCACACTGTTCTTGAAATCATCCGGGGGCTGTGCCTCCATCATGCGCACGGCATCCTCCTCCAGCAGCCGTCGTCTTTCCATGAGCCGTTGCAGTCGGATTGCCGGGGAAGCCGTGACACTGATGAGGAAATCGAGCTCAGACTGGAAATTCCATTCTACGATAAGCGCTGCGTCAACAATGGCATGGCGAAACACGTTCAGGCCGCGCGAAATCGAAAGCCGTATTTCGAAGAGCATATGCGGATGAAAAATACGGTTCAAGGTGGTCAGGTTTTCCAGATTGTCAAAAACGATGCGGGAAAGGCGGCGGCGATCAATGGCCCGGCTTTGAGAATCCATCACATCCGTTCCGAAAGCCATGCGGATTTGATGTTGGATTTCCGGGTTTGTTTCCAGCAAATGGTGACCAATGGCATCTGCATCCACGATGATGCCGCCTACTTTTTCTTTAAGCATCATGGCAACGGTTGATTTGCCGGAACCGATGTTGCCCGTGATTCCAAGAATCATCTCAATGAGCCTCCAGCCAATTGGCGCCCATACCCACATCCACCTTGAGCGGCACACGCCATGTCGCACTTTGCTCCATGATGCGGCGGATATATTCTGCGACCTGCGTACTTTCCACTTTGCTGCATTCAAAAACTAATTCATCATGTACCTGGAGAAGCAGGGTGGCCCGAATCTGTCCGTCCCGGATTTCCTGATGCACCCGGATCATGGCTACTTTGATGAGATCCGCTGCACTGCCCTGAATGGGCGTGTTCATGGCCATTCGTTCCGCAAAAGAACGCAGATTGTGCTGACTGCTGTTAATTTCAAGCAGCGGACGACGTCGGCCATAGAGGGTTTCTGCATACCCCTTTTCACGGGCCGATTCGATGCTCTGGTCCATGTAACGCCGAATACCCGGATAGGTGGTAAAATAGCCGTCAATAAATGCCTTGGCCTCACCTTGTGGAATGGAAAGTTGCTGTGACAATCCATAAGCTCCCTGACCGTATACAATACCGAAATTCACGGTCTTGGCCATACGTCGCTGGTCCGGGGTGACCATTTCCGGAATCATGCCGAAAATAAGGGCAGCCGTGCGGGTATGAATGTCTGCGCCTTCGCGAAACGCGGTAATGAGCGCCTCTTCACCGGACAGATGGGCCAGGATGCGGAGTTCGATCTGCGAATAATCGGCGGAGAGAATGACATGACCTTCTGTACGCGGAATAAAGGCTTTACGGATTTCACGACCCATTTCAGTTCGTACCGGAATGTTTTGCAGATTGGGGTCGCTACTGGAGAGGCGGCCTGTGGCGGTGACGGTTTGATTGAAAGAGGAATGAACCAATCCCTGTTGGTCCATCACGGCGGGCAATGCGTCGACATAGGTGGATTTCAGTTTCTGCAATTCCCGGTATTTCAGAATAAGCCGCGGAAGTTCGTGATCACGTGCCAACACCTCAAGCACGTCTGCGTCCGTGGAATAACCGGTCTTGAGTTTTCTTAAAGGCTTTATGTTAAGCTCATCGAACAGAATTTCCGCCAATTGTTTCGGTGAATTCAGATTAAATTCCCGACCCGCGGCCGTGACAATGGTTTGGTGGAGCTTGGCCAAATCCGCATCATAATCGGCGGAGAGATTCTTTAGAAACGGGGCATCGATACGGATACCGTTCTTTTCCATATCCAACAAAACCGGAATAAGCGCCATTTCCATATCACGAAAGAGATCCAAAAGGCCGTTTTTCCGAAGGTCGCTTTCGAAAACTTCTTTAAGTCGCAAAGCCAGATCCGCATCCTGTCCGGAATAGGCGGTTGCCTTGTCAATAGGAACACTGGAGAAGGGAAGCTGGTTTTTGCCTTTATCCCCAATCAGTTCGGTGATGGGCTGTTTGGCCAGAGAGAGAGCATTCATGGCGCAGTCCGACAAACTATAACGACGTACTCCGGGATTCAGAAGATAGGCGGCTACCATGGTATCAAAAAAAGGACCGTTCAATTCGAATTGATGGTGTCGAAGAACCGCCAGATCAAACTTGAGATGGTGACCGACGACAAGCGGCTTTGTCTTTGCCAGATGGTCTGTCAAAATGGATCGCACTTCCATAAGCGGAAGATTACGGCCGCTCTGATGCGCAATGGGAACATAGCCCGCCTTGCCAACCGTATGGCAGAGCGAAAGGCCGACCAGGGTGGCGTTGTTAGGATCCAAACCATCGGTTTCCGTATCCAGAGCCAATACGGTCGTGGTTGCACCCAGCTGCAAGAAGCGAGCCAGGCTTGCCGTAGAATCCAGGGTTTCGTAGCTGCCGCTTTTTTCCCCTTCCGCGGCAGCGACCGGGAGATTGTCCTTAAGGAATTGGTAAAAATCGAGTTCCTTGCAAAACGCAGCAAAGCGGGTTGAGTCAATGGGACCAAAAGAAAATTCCTCTTGCGGCAACGTTAAATCGGTCTTGAGGATGACCAATGTTTGAGACAAGTAAGCCATGTCACGACACCGTTCCAGGTTGGCTTTTAGCCCCTTTTGTTTGATGTTCTCGATATTCCGGTAAATTCCATCGAGATTCCCATAGGTCTTGATAAGCTCTACGGCTGTTTTGGGCCCGACTTTGTCCACTCCCGGGATATTATCGGATGCATCGCCAATCAACGCCAAATAATCCACGATTTTGTCGGGTGGTACACCGAATTTTGCTTCAATCTCCGGGGCGGCCATGATGGAAAGGCCGTCATTCTGATTTCCCGGATCAACCATATGGATATGCTCGGAAACCAATTGACCGAAATCCTTGTCCCGTGAAACGATATACGCATGACCACCGGAAGAAGCAGCTTTGACGGCAAGCGTACCGATGACATCATCCGCTTCAATGCCGGGTAACCGAAGAACCGGAATGTGCATGGTCTCCAACAGTTGCAGAATCATGGGAATTTGACTCTTCAGATCATCCGGCATGGGCGGCCGGTGCGCCTTGTATTCCGGATAAAGTCGGTGACGGAAGGTGTCTTTGTCCGAATCAAAGACCACGGCCAGTTGTTCCGCTTTCTTGTCGCGGATGATGCGCTGGAGGGTGGACAAAAAAGAGTAGATGGCGCTGGTGGGCTGGCCGCTTTTACTTCTCAGCGGATTGCGGATAAAGGCAAAGTGGCCGCGATAAGCCAGGGCCATGCCGTCGATGATGTAGAGGTCTTTCATGGAAGATTAAAATGGTTTTTTCAGGACAGGTAAATCAAGGAAGGCTCCCGTGCTTGCCCATTTTTTCCTGAAATAACTATAATATTGACGGAAGAGATGGGGACTGGTGTCCCCGGCGGTCTTCAAAACCGTAGGCAGGCGGATAATACCGTCTGTGGTGGGTTCGATTCCTGCCTCTTCCGCCATAATAAACAGAAGGCACGGGAAGATTTCTTGAAAACATACCGGGTTCTCAATCTCATTTCCATTCGCTGGTACAATGCCTGTGCTCAGTATGCACTCTCCATCGCCCGCGCTCTGAACCAAGAAGGAAGCGAGCTCTATTTTGCCGGCTGTCCCGGTTCCCCTGCTATCACTCGGGCAGGAGAGGAGGGATTTACCGAGATCCCGGATATTAATCTGGCCTCTTCCAATCCTCTGGTTTTTCTTTTATCGGTCCAACGGCTAAAACAATTTTGCCGGGAAAAGGGTATCCAGGTTGTTTTTTCCCACAGTGGCCCCGACCATCTTGCAGGCGCCTTAATCAAAATAGCCCTGTCAGGCCTCTGTTATCATATAGACGTGCGTGCGGATATCCGGCGTCCGAAGAACCATTTTTTAAACCGATTCCTTTATTGTCGCGGTTCAGACCGGCATCTTGTGCCCTCCCGATTCATGCGGGCATATTTCACGGATTTCGGTATAGCACCGGAAGCGGTTGATTATCTGCCTCCTTGCATTAATACCGATCACTTTAGACCGCGAACCGCTCCTTCTGTATTGCGACAGCAGCTCGGATTGACGGATACAGATATTCTCTTTGGCGTGGTGGCGCGGCTGGATCCGGTTAAGGGTCATTCTGTTGTAATGGAGGCGGCTAACCGTTTATCGGAAAGACGCGATATCCATTTCTTGATCAGCGGGGACACTTTCAGCGTCCGTCCGGAAGGGTTAAGGTTGTTGCTTAATGAAAAGGCGAAAAAACAGGTCCATTTTCTGAATCGCGTGCCGGATGTACGGCCTTTGCTTCAAGCGCTTGATGTCGGTCTTATCTCCTCCATCGGCTCGGAAGCGATCTGTCGAATCGGCCTGGAGATGGCGGCCGCCGGCCTTCCCATCATCGGTACTCGCGTTAATTCTATTCCCGAAATGATTGATGATGAAAAAGGAGGATTGCTCATTCCACCCGGAGAGAGCCAAGCGTTGGCACAAGCCGTACTGCGGTTATCAGATGATCCTTCTTTGCGGAAAAAGATGGGTGATTATAGCCTGACCCGTGTTCAACATGAATTTGGGATTCAGCGTTTCCGCGAACGACTGATTTTGTTGGTCAGGAGTCGGCCATGATATCCTTATCTGCGATTATCATTACATTCAACGAAGAGGCGAAGATTCAACGTTGTCTTGATTCTCTTATTCCGGTGGCGGAGGAGATTGTCGTGGTGGATTCCTTTTCAACGGATCAGACCGAGGCCATTTGCCGACGGACATGCGTGCGATTCATGCAGCACGCTTTTAACGGTTATGTGGAGCAGATTATTTATGCGGTCCGGCAGGCATCTCATCCGTATGTACTCTCTATCGATGCGGATGAGCTTTTGTCTGATACTTTGCAACAATCGATCCTTTCCGTGAAACAGCACTGGAATGCGGATGGCTATGAAATGAATCGAAGCAATAATTATGCGGGCCGGTTTTTGCGATTCGGCGGCTGGTATCCGGATCGGAAAATCCGTCTTTGGGATGTGCGCAAAGGCAAATATGGCGGGCATAATCCACATTATCGAGTGATAATGGAGCCGGGCGCCTCTGTGAAACGGGTACAAGGTGATATCCTGCATTACACTTTTGATACGGTTGCGGATCATGTGCAACAGGCTCAGCGATTTGCGGTCGTTGCATCAGCGCGATTAAGCGGCAGAGGGCGTTTCCATAATTGGTTTAACGCCTGTTCCCATTCCTTTTTCAGACTCGTCAAATGCTTGATCCTGAAGGCCGGATTCTTGGATGGATGGCGCGGTTTTTCTGCAGCTTTTATTGCGGCATGGGAGGTATTTCTAAAATATCATTTGGCTGCAAAAAGGCATTAATTCAGGCTTGACGTGTTGTAAATGCAACGACTATATTATTCGGCAGAGGGATGTACTAATGGGTCCGGCGATATCATGCTGGGCCCTTTTTATTAGGATCAACAAATGAAACTTCTGCTCATCAATCCATCCCAGGAAAAAGTATACGGCTGCGATATGCCGCCGTTGTATCATCCGTTGGGATTGCTCTATGTGGGAACCATGGCCCAGGAGGCGGGACATCTTGTTCGTTTGGTGGATATCGATTCCGAGAAAATGGACGAATCCGGATTCACGAAACTTCTTTCTGCTTTTCAACCCGATGCGGTCGGTCTGACGGCTACCACACCCACGCTGGGCAATGCTGTCAAATGGGCCACCCTGGTAAAACATCTTTGCCCGTCTGTCCCTATCATTTTAGGCGGTATTCATGCGACGACTGCACCGGAAGCCGTGTCGGCCCTTCCCTGTTTCGATTTTGCAGCCATAGGAGAAGGGGAACGCACCCTTCTCCTATGGCTTGATTGCATTGCCTCGGATTCCAAGATCTTCAACGAGGTGGCCGGACTTGCTTATCGTCAAGATGGGCGCTTCATACGCACGCTGCCCAGGCCGCTGGAACCGGCTATCGACACCTTTCCCGTTCCGGATAGAAAATTACTCAAATTTCCCTTAAGCTTTGCGCCTGCTAATGCGGTTCATATGCCGGTGGCCACCATTATGACTTCCCGCGGTTGTCCGGGAGACTGCACTTTCTGCTGTACCAAACATCTTTTTACACGCAAGGTAAGGCTGCGCTCCGTGGACAACATCCTTTCAGAAATCGACATGCTGGTCCGGGATTTCGGTGTGCGCGAAATCCATATTGCGGACGACACCTTTACGGCCAACCGGAAGCGGGTCATGGAATTCTGCGAGCAGGTTCGTGCCCGGCATTATGACGTTCATTTTGAATTCATGAACGGCATTCGCGCCGATTTTGTGGATGATCCCATGCTCAAAGCGCTCCGATCCATTCAGGTACGTAATGTCGGATTCGGCGTCGAATCCGGAAACGAGGAAGTTCTCCGGTTGGCCAAAAAGGGGATTTCCATGGATAAGGTGAGGAAGGCCTTTTCCCTGGCCAAGGCCAACGGATTCGAAACCTGGGGATTTTTCATTATCGGTCTTCCGGGGGATAATTCCAAGCGGGTACGGGAAACCGTCCGATTTGCCAAAGAACTGGATCCTGATTTTGCAAAATTCTATATCTTGAAACCCTATCCCGGCAGCGAAGCTTATGCTTGGTTACAGGAGCGCGGCTTAATCGATTGCACGGATTATGATGCTTATGGCATCTATTCCCCGCCGGTGCATCATTTGCCGGAAATGGATGTTCGGGAAATGGAACGACTTCTCAAATGGGCTTATCGGACGTATTATCTTAATCCCCGGAAAATATTGCAACACCTCCTCCGGCTTCGGTCCTTCACCCAATTTCGTCTCATGGTCCGAAATGGGTTGTTTGTGCTGAAGAACCTGTTCCGTAAAAAAAAGGTGTGAACAGGAACACGGCCGGTTTAAAAGCGGCCGAAAAAGGAACGGATTCGAAGTTTCCAGAGGAGCAACAGTGCTTCCCGTACAATGGCCGAGGACATCTTTGAGGTCCCTCGTCTACGATCCGTAAAAATGATGGGTATTTCTTTGATCCGGAAACCGTGTTTCCAGGCCAGAAAGTTACTTTCAATCTGAAAGGAATAACCGGACGAGCTGATGCTGTCCAAGTGAATGGCGTCCAATACTTTTCGCCGAAAGCATTTGAAACCACCGGTACTGTCGGTCAGAGGCATACCGGCAATGAGTCGGGAGAAGACCATGTTGGCTGTCCAGCTCAAAAGCAGCCGCCCCATGGGCCAGTTGATGACATTGACCCCTTTCTGGTATCGCGAACCGATGATCATGTCCTGGTCTTTTATTTCCTGAATAAAAAGCGGCAGCGCATGAGGATCATGGGAGAAATCAGCGTCCATTTCGAAGATTAATTCATAATCCCGTTCAAGCGCCCATTTGAAACCAGCGACATAGGCTCGTCCCAACCCTTCTTTTTTCGGTCGGGTCAGCAGAAAAATGCCGTTGTTTTTTTCCGCCAGTTGGGTAACCGCTTGTCCGGTGTTGTCCGGAGATGAATCATCTACCACCAGTACATGAGCTCCCGGCAAGGCTGACCGGATGGCCGGAATGAGAAGCGCGATATTTTCGATTTCGTTGTAGGTCGGAACAACGACCAGCGTTTTTTCCATGATCAAACCTTTCGAATAACTTTACAAGTTTATAAATTATACAAATTTACCACTAAAAGGGACAATGGCTTGGGTTCATCATAATAGAGCTTGACTTTTTATTCTTTTAGTTATAAACTTAAAGTAATGCCTGCCCACTATATATTGTTATATATTACATTCTAAAGCACACGATATGGCATGCTAAGGAGGATTTGATGATGTGGAATAAGACGAATTGTACCCAATGCGAGCAGTTTTCCACGTGTCCGCAAAAAACGCGTATTAACATTAATTATTGCGGAAGTCAGCGTGTTCGGCATCATGATATGCTGGAAGCGGCCAAAGAGGATTGCCTTTCCCGGCGAGGATTGAATTTTCTATCGGTCCGGCTTCAACGGGACACGGTTAAACCACTGATCGCGGCATAAAGAGTTCGTTAAAAGTCCTTAGCGCAAAGTTGTCGGTCATACCGGCAATATAATCCCGAACAATCTCATAATCTTCGGTTTCATTCGTATAATTGATATTTTTGATGAAATCAAAAAAGACCCCCAGTGTGGCGGCATTGCGAATCAGACGCTCCTTTTCCCGTTTTTCCCGGCCGCCATGGGAACGAATTAAAATATCGATTAATTCATTGAACAAACTTTCAATAATATAGCCGGTCCGATCCGCATAATTCATGGCATGATAGATGTGTTCATAATTGAATTCTTTCAACCGCCGCATCAATAAAAAGGCCTCTTTTGACAGACAGATGGCATCACGTTCTACACTGTTCATGACAATATCGTTTACCAAACGACCGATGATTTTGCCGTTGCTGTCGCCGAGACCTTCCTTGATTTCTGCGGGCAGCTCGTTTCGGTTGATCACTTTAGCTTCAAATGCATCCTCCAGATCCCGGCCAAGATAGGCCACTTTATCCGCCATTCGGACCAAACATCCTTCCAACGTGGCCGGATATCCGGCCCGATCCTTTTTGATTTTCAGCTGAGCCGGCCCTTTGTTGCGGTCCGGCCGGATCTCCTGTTCGAAACTTTCACCGCAGTGGGAGACGATACCGTCGCGGACTTCAAAGGTCAGATTCAAGCCGTGGCCGTAATTGGTGAGGCAATCCACTACCCGCAAGCCATGGATTTCATGCATAAACGAAGCCTCTTTGGCATATCCCTTCAGTACCTTGTCCAACGCAAATTCTCCTGCGTGACCGAAAGGTGCGTGGCCTAAATCATGGCCTTTGGCGATAGCGGAAATGAGATCAAGATTGAGTCCCAGGCAGGAACCCATGACCATGGCAACGGATGAAACGTGAAGCACATGTTCCATGCGGGTGCAAATATGGTCATTGTTCGGAGCCATAAAGACCTGGGTCTTATGTTTTAGGCGGCGAAAGGGGGGCGAATGGAGGATCCGGTTTTCATCCCGTGCAAATTCCAAGCGGAAAGGATCGCGTTCCATTTTACGAAGGCGTCCCAGACTTCTGTCGCTTCGAGCGGCAAAAGGCGACAGCTGTTCTTCGGCTTTCAGCAGGAGTTTTCTAAAGGATTTTTCCATTGTTTTTACCTCATCAATAGGGGTGAGTGCTCCCATTCCCCCTCTGAAAAATACATGATTGCATCAAGCCGGGATTACTATATTGTAATATCATGCGCATCTCTTTTCCCAGATGGCTTCTTCTATGTACGCTTCCCCTCCTTGCTGCCAAAGAGGGACCGGATACCCTTTTCAGCGAGGTGCGTTGGCAGGCGGCCGTGAAAGCGTGTGATTCCGCATCCCTGTATGCCCCCCATGTCAATAAAGGACGCTATTTTAATCCCTGGATGCCTCTACCGGAAAAAGGTTTTTTGGATATGCTTAAATGGCGCGTTTTAGATAAAAAACCCGATTTTTCGGCAGAGGAGGAAGCTTATCTACCCGATGTGTTTCCGCAGTTGCCGAAACGGCTTAAGGAGTTCGGTCCTGGGGATTGCCTTGTTTGGGTAGGTCATGCAAGCTTTCTCATTCGCATCAGCGGCGTATATTGGTTGGTGGACCCCATTTTGTCCGATCGGGCCATGATTCCCAAACGTCGCACGGACCCCGCCTTTTCCATGCTGGAAATCGATCAAATCGCCCCCATGTTCAACATCCTGATCACCCATAACCATTATGACCACCTTGATCAAAAGACCATCCAAGCTCTGCCGGCCGGTTGCCGGGTTTTTGCGCCGCTTGGATTACGTGAAAGCATCCGGGATATGAACCGGAAACGGGTGTTGGAAATGGATTGGTGGCAAAGCATCCAGGCCGACAGTAGCACGGTCGTTTACTGTCTGCCTGCTCAGCATTGGTCGCGTCGGATTTTCCAAAGAACTAATCGGACATTATGGTGTTCTTTTCTGCTTCAAACACCCCATACGGTGATTTATATCGGAGGCGACAGCGGCTATTTCATCGGTTATCGGGAATTTGCCAAACGCTTTCCCTCTATTGACTTTGCGCTGTTACCCATGGGTGCCTATCGTCCGCGTTGGTTCATGCACTATTCCCACATGAATGTCGAGGAAATGGTGCAAGCCTTTCATGACTTGAATGCTCATACCCTTATTCCCTATCATTGGGGTGCTTTTCAGCTGGGTGACGAGCCGGCAGGGGCACCGGGGTTAGACTTGAAACGATACCTGAAAAAGGAACCACTCCAACCGGGCCGACTTCGGATCCCGGCAGTGGGAGAAATTATTCCAATTTATTAATAGCCTTTTTTAATTTATCAATATATTTTTTAATTGAAAGGAACAACATGGGAGAACAAATACTCAATCCAGACAATTTGATACAGCAGACCATTCAAGCTAAACTGAATCTTTACCGTGCGAAAGAGACGCATGACAGTTTTCTGAAACAGTATAATGATCAGGTGGATGGTCTAATCGAAGTCATCCAATTGATGAAAGCGAGAATCGTAGAGCTTGAGGGGAACGGACAAGGCGTTTCTCTTCAAAAAAGATAACTTTATTTATTTAATTGCCTTGTAACGGTAAATGACTCGGATGCTCTCGCATTGACCGGAAATGGCTTGGTTAATTCTCGATCTTCATAAATAGAGAACAAAAACCTACCCCTTTTTACTTCGCTGATTCATTTGACCTTCTACCCGATAACTAAACTGCTGAAATGTTTGATTTCAAAGGTATTGCAGCCTTTCACTGAAAAGAGAATTTTCATTGAAAGGAGGGGCTTTCTCTGCGTTTTAGATGCAAGAAAAAGAGAAGAAGTGCCGTCAGGGTTTCTTGGGCGACCGCAACAAGGCCAAACGAGCGTTGGAGCATGGATTTTATTCATGACCGCCTTGAGAATGGCCGGGCGCTGCGAATATCGACTTTCATTTCGGTCGGGGTTCAAGCTTTCAAACAAATATCCTACCAAGCCGGGATCATCTTTTAAACGATTTGTTTACAGACCTTTCTGCTCCAGGAATATAGTTACATTCGCCTGGTAAGGGATCCCGACATTTTCTGTACTCAAAACATGAGTACAGAAAATTAACAGGATGCAAGCGAAAAGGGATAGAAATTAACACCTATACACACGGTCTTATATAATTGCGCATAATCTTCGCAATGTCTCGTTA
>Ga0156536_1063_pt1 | contig 11307 bp, 9 predicted proteins | sample RifOxyB2_FD_111931 | JGI IMG/M metagenome (GOLD analysis project Ga0156536, IMG submission 111931) | Elusimicrobia bacterium RIFOXYB2_FULL_49_7 | reverse complement strand
AGTCAGGCCATGCCGGGCATCCGTCTTTTGCGCGGTTTCGTTCACTGTTGTCTGAGTTTTCGCCGGATGTTACAGGCATTAGCAGCATGACCGCGGATTTTTTCTCGGCGCAGATACTGGCCGGCATTGTGCGCGAAACATTGCCAGCCTGCAAAGTGGTTGTCGGCGGCGTTCATGCGACGCTGGTGCCTGCCGAGGTGCTTGCCGACGAGCGCATAGATTACGTGGTTTGCGGCGAAGGCGAAGATACGTTTATAGAGCTGCTTGAGGCGATAAAAAACGGCGACGGCCGGCCGGATGTCGCAGGTGCCGGCTACCGATGCAATGGCAGTGCGGTAATCAATGAGCCGCGGCCGCTTATCGAAGATCTTGACCGCCTGCCTTTGCCGAGTTATAAAAATCTGGCTGACCGCGACATGCACCACCCGGCTGATCTCGGTGGTATTATAAGCAGCCGCGGATGCCCGTATCCTTGCACCTATTGCGCCAGCAATCGTTTGTGGACGAGGGTGGTGCGCTATCGTTCAACAGGCCACGTAATCAGGGAGGTTGAAAGCCTTCGTTCGATTGGCGTGCGCCTGCTTCGCATAAATGACGACGCATTCACCATAAAGCGCGCACGCGTAGAGGATTTTTGCAGGCATATGGCCGGTTTTTCCGACATGCGCTGGAGTTGTGACACAAGGGTGGAACTTATTGATGGCCGTCTTTTGCGGGACATGCGCCGCAGCGGCTGCTACCAGATAAACGTGGGTATAGAGACTGGTTCGCCGCGCATACAGGCGATGATAAAAAAGAACATAAATTTTGAGGCGGCGGGAAGAGTTTTTAAAAAGGCGCGCGCCCGCGGCATAAGAACTACCGCATACTTTATGGTCGGTTTCCCCGGGGAAACCGCCGATGAAATGAAGCTGACAATAAAAACCGCCCAGCGCCTGAAGGCGGATTACCCGCTGTTCAGCACCCTGACGCCTTACCCCGGGACCGAAATGTGGAATAATCTCATCGCCGGCGGAAAATTAAAAGGGCGGACGGATTATTCGGTTTTCTACCACCATTCAAAGGCGATGAATTTTTCGTCGTTGCCGTCGGCCGAGTTTGAAAAAATAACCGCAAGTATAAACTCGCTGACAAAAAGAATTTCATTTCTCCGCAAGCTGCTTTTTATTGTGATGCATCCGCTGTTGTTTTTTAAAGACAGGGAGATACTCGGCATGCAGTTGCTGGGCAGCGTGCGGCCTGCCGGGAAGTGCGCTGGCGGGTTCTTATGAATATAGCGGGTGTAAATGTTAACGTTAATGATACTTTCTGGATTACTATCAATGTGATAGTAAAATTAACTATCGGCATCGGGGGCAATGTCGCATTCGCCCGGCTTACAGGGGTCGAGTATTTTGGCAAGTATCAATACGCTTTATCATTAAGTTCGTTTGCAGCGCTTTTCATATTGCCCGGGTTGCAAAATGCGTTAGTCAACTCTGCCGTGCGCGGCTCGGAAGGTGATTTTGGCCTTGCTTTTCGTAAACGCAGCAAGCTGCTCCCGTGGTATATTCTATTTTTTGTCGGCGCAGGAATAATAACATATGTAAAAACGCATACGATAGAGATACCTGTGGCATTTGTGCTTATTGGCATACTCAGTGCGTTGATAGCGTTGTACAGTTTGTATTTTTCGTACTTTATGGGCAAACGTTATTACCGGGAATTGTTTTTTTGGGAAAGCGCCCTGGCTGCTGCTCCCTTAACGGCAGTTGTTGCATTGCTTGTCGGGAACAGGGTTTTATCTCTTGCTTACATCCCGGTATATCTTTTAGTCCTTGTCCCGCTGGCATGGCAATTGATAGTGAGTATGGGTGTCTGTTACCGTGTTCGTAAGTACATAAAATCGCAGGTTGTCAACGAGGGTTTTCTGACTTATGCAAAGCATTTTTCATACATGACGATTATCGGCGGCATTCAGGGCAACCTGGACAGTTTTATTGTAGGAACATTCATTTCTTATAATTCCCTCGCATATTATAGTATTGCAAAACGTTTTTTTGAGGCGACAAAAAGCCTGTGGGGTATGTCGCAGGTGTACCTTCAGCCCCGGCTTGTAGGTAAAAAAATCGGCAAAGCCGTGATTCATTTTAAAGAATTTCTGAGGGTATATTACGTATTAACGCCGTTATTGATAGTTGCATGGTTTTTGCTGCCGTCGGTAATTAATTTATTTTATGGCGCCGAATTTAAACCTTCGTCGGTATATGCGCAAATGTTTCTGCTGGGAATTTTCTTTTCCGTTCCATCCTATTATCTTGAATCATATTTCAGGGCGAAAGAGTATTTCAAGGACATGTATTACAGCCGGGTCATAAATTTCTTTTCACTGGGGCTTTTGATGGTGTTTATCTATTTCTTTAAAGTACACGGCGTCGTGCTTAACCGCGTAATAACGATATTGGCGGTAAGTATCGTGATGGCTTTATTGTTTATGAAAAGATACAAAGAGAACGATGACCATATAATACTTCCCATGGCAAGCGGGCAGGCATGAAGATCTGTATCTGGTATTCTTTGACCGACGGCCCATGGGGCGGCAGCAATAATTTTCTTGGTTCTTTATCGGGAGAGCTGTTGCGGCAGGGGCATGATGTCGTACACGTTCCCGCGCCGGATTGCGATGCAGTACTGGTTAATTCGTTTACCTGCGGATTTGACAGCAAGCTTTCCCCGGGCATGGTATTTGAAGTGAGGCAAAATGGCATCTCTTCATGGAAAGGAAAAGCCATACCTTCTCCGGTTCTGAAAATATTCTTCAACAAAAGAAAAGGGCCTGCGATTGTTCATCGGTGTGACGGCGTTACGGCGCTTTACGGAAGGCACGATAATTCGGACAAGCTGCAATTTGCAATTAATTCGTTTACCGACCGGACTGTTTTTCAAAGTGAATTCAGTAAAAAGAGTTTTGCCCGCTTCGGTATTGCACCCGTTCATAGTTCTACCATTTTTAATGGAGTTGATACCTCGCTATTTTATCCGGGCAGGGAAGCCGGAGGGTTGGATGGGGCATTGCGCGCAGTTGCCGTGTCATGGTCATCAAATCCGAAGAAAGGGTTTTCATATCTTTCCTCGCTGGCGCAAGTTAAGGGTATTAAACTTACATTTATCGGTAACTGGTGCAAAGATTACCCTGCGGAAAATATCAAGATCATTCAGCCTCTGAAAAAAGATGAAATGGCCCGTGCATTGCGTGAACAAAATGTTTTTGTTCACGCCGCCCAAAATGATCCGTGTTCAAATGCGCTTATCGAAGGGTTGGCCTCGGGCCTGCCGGTGATATATCATCCATCGGGCGGCAATGCGGAGTTAGCCGGCGCTTATGGAGTGCCTGTCGGCGAAGATGTGCGGGAAGACGTTGAAAATATCAGAGTTAACTATGCTTTATTGCGCGAAAAACTGGTTGCCGAAAGGGATATGTTTTCAATATCCCGCAAAGCAAAAGAATACCTGGAAGCGTTTTCTGTTGCGCGGGAGGCCGGTTTGCGATGAAAGAAATCAAGGTTGCATGGATTACCGACAGGGGGTTGCCGTCAAAATGGTACCAGAGGTATTTTTTCCCGTTGTCGGATTCAGGCATAATGAGGTACAAAAACATTGCCAGGGAAATGAAATCGCTTTCCCCGTTGATCAGGAATGAATTGTATCGCCAGGGTAAACGATATGATGTGCTTGTTGTGCTCAAAAGAATATCAGACGATATATGCCGGGTTGTCCGGGATGAGAAACAAAAAGGAACAAAGATAATATTCGACGCCAATGTTAATTACTATAAAGTATGGGGAGATTTTCCGGTCCCGCATACGCGCCCGACGCTTGAACAACAACAAAATGCCGTCTGGCTTACGCAAAATTCGGATAATGTCGTTGCAGATTCCAGTTATATAGCATCAATATGCAGGGAATATAACCCGAACGTGTTCCATATTCCCGACAATGTTGATCCCCTGGCGTTTAACGGGTTGCGTAAACACAGGCAGGCTGATATTGCGACGCTTGTCTGGAGCGGTATTTCTCAGAAGGCTTTCCATTTGTCGCTTATTGAAGAGACGCTTAAAGAGTTGAAAGATAAAATACGGCTCTTGCTTGTTTCAAACAACGATCGTTTCCCTGAAGTGGTTACGCGGTTGGGTGCCATGTTTGAAGTGGTTTACCATAAATTCAGCCTTAAAAAATATGCCGCGCTTCTTTTACAGGGCGATATTCTTATTTCGCCTAAAGTATTAAATAACAGTTATGAGATGGGGCACAGTGAATATAAAATTACTCTCGGGATGGCGCAGGGGCTTCCCGTGTTGGCGAGTCCGCAGCAATCCTACGTCGAGGCTTTGCAAAACAGCGGCGCAGGTATTATCTGTAAAGACAGTAACGAGTGGCGCAACGGATTTCTGGCATTAATCAATAATGCGGGCATGAGGCAGAATATGGGCGTCAATGGAAAGGAAATTGTGCGCGCCAGGTATTCTTCAAAAGTTGTGGCCGGACAATATGCCGAACTTATAAGCCAGATGGTGCAATAGAGAAAAACATGAGCATATCGCTAATGAAGCTTAGAAGGCTGATGGAACGGGTAACGTATTGTTTTATGGCTGTTTTCATGAAGCCTTCTACATATGACAAAACGCTGCCCCGCGTAATGTTCGGCTTCGGCCCGCGCCGCGGCAGCGCAGCTATTTTAAAGGCATCAAAACTCAAGGCATTGTTCGGCAACGCGGCCTGCGACAATAATATTCTTTATGTTTGCAGCGGGAATATACCATTGTGGTACTGCAATAAAGAAAAAAAACGTGGGGTGAAAATCATAGTAAATCAAAATGGAGTATATTATCCCGGCTGGTACGGCCGGGGGTATAAAGATGCAAATGAAAAGCATCTGCTGGGCCATTACCTGCTGGCCGATTATATAATATTTCAAAGTGAATTTTGCAAAGAGGCGGCGGAACGGTACCTTGCCAAAGCACACTGTGAAAACCAGATCCTGTATAACCCGGTCAATACGGCGCATTTCAAAAGTGAACCGCATAAGCAGTTCGATATAAAAGCGCCTGTTTTACTTTCTACCGGAAACTATTACAGCGAGGTCAAAATTATCAGGCTTCAGTTATTGCTTGACTCGTTTAAGGGTTTGCTGGAATTTGTTCCCGGCGCCAGGTTGATAATAGCCGGTAATATTGTGCCGCCCCTGTTGCGCAAAGTAAATGAAATTATCCGCTTGAAATCAATGGAGCGCAAAGTGGATATTCTGCCGCAATACAGGCACGAAGATGCCCCATCCATCTATCGGCAGGCAGATATTTACGTTAATACCCAGTTTAATGATTCATGTCCCAGCACGGTGCTTGAGGCTATGTCCTGCGGGCTGGCGGTAGTGCATTTAAATTGTGGCGGGACGCCCGAGCTGGTTGGCGACGCTGGAATCGGGGTCAATGTTGAAAAAAGTTTCGAATCATTTGCATATCCTTCAGCGAAATCCATGGTGGAGGCGATTATCAAGGCGATAGATAATTATCAGGTATTAAGCAACCGCGCCAGGGAGAGGTGCGTAACTTTATTTGACGAGGCGCTATGGAAGAAAAAGCACGAAGAAATTTTTATAAAGGCACTTAACGATTGATATGATGATATTACCGTCCCTGGGCATTAAACGTACGTTGTTGGCGCTTCCATTTGTCATTATTTCAAAAATAGTCGGCGCCAGGAATTCCTGTAAATTGTTGTTCCGGATTTTAAGAGTTACCGAGGGTATTATTGATTACGTATCAATGGTCAACGAACCTGAAAATTTGCACCCCAGGCACAGATTGATAAAGTATTACGAATATTTTTCGCGGCGCATTAAAGCTTCCGACCGGGTACTCGATATCGGATGCGGCAACGGATTCGTTGCCTGTCAGGTAGCCGTTGCAACCGGCGCAGTTGTTCTTGGAATAGATATAAACGCAGAAGGCATTAAATCGGCGCGGGAACATTACAGGTACGACAATCTTTCTTTTGCCGTCGGCGATGCCTGTAATATGAACATGGAGAATACTGAATTCAACGTGATAATCCTTTCAAACGTTCTTGAACACATAAAAGACAGGCACGAATTTCTTTGCCGGCTGAAAAATACTCTGCGGCCGGAACGCGTTTTAATTCGAGTGCCTGTCTACAATCGGCATTGGCATGTAAAGATGCAGGAAGAACTGGGAATTGATTCCAGGCTTGATGCCACCCATTACATAGAATATACAAAAGACACTTTTTTTAATGAAATATCGGAAGCAGGTTTTACCATAAGAGAGTGCGAATATCAATGGGGGGAAATATGGGCGGAGTTAAACGGTTGATTTCATAATTTTTCAGGAGAAATTTATTAAATGAATGTATTATTCATCGGTTCAAGTTCCGTAGGCCCCAGGTGGATTATGGATGCATTAAAATCAAAATGCCATAACGCCCACGGCATTTTTACAGGTTACGAGGGCATCTCGTTGGGCGAAAATGCCGTGCCTTTTTTTCCACCGGTAAAGGACAAATATTTAAAAGATAAAGGTGTCGGAATTGTGGGAATCACGGTTGATTCTCTAAACGTTGAAAATGCATTATTGATATCAAAAAATATAAAAAGTAACAATCCCGGGATTAAAATTATCTGGGGCGGAATTCATCCGTCAATTTCTCCGGAAGAATGCATAGGTTATCCCGAAATAGATTACATATGCATGGGAGAAGGCGAATATCCGATGCTGGAATTGTGTGAAGCCCTTGATAAAATAAAAATTAACGGAGGCCATAACGAAGACACGGTGATAAAAAATATATGGTCAAAAAAAGACGGCAGCATATTTAAAAACGAATTAAGAGATTACGTTGATATCAATACGGTTGAGTTTGACAGGAGCAACATATATTACAACGGTATATTTACCGGACGGGGTTGCGCCGGTAATTGCACGTTCTGTTGTTCGCCATATTTGAAAAAAACCATGGAGTCGAAAGGGCGCTATTTCAGGAAAAGAGAGTTGAAAAAAGTCATCAATGAAATTAAAAATATGATTAAGTCGAATAATCAGTATTTACTGAGTCAATTAATGCGCAAGGACAGTCTCGCCGGGAAAGCCAGGTTGTTGCTTGAAATTTATAAGTATAACACATCGCCTGTCAGAATCAAAGACGACAGCTTTTGCCTGGATAAAGAATGGCTTTATGAATTTAACAGTTCATTTTCGAAACATTTTAAGAGAAGAGGGTATATTTGCAGTGCCAGAGTAAATGATATAACTGAAAAAGTCGTCAAGTCTTTGAAGGAAGGCAATTGCAGGATGATAATTTTAGGTTTTGAATCGGGAGACGAACATTACAGAAATAAAATTCTCAACAAATATGTAAGCGATGCCGAAATATATAAAGCCGCAAAAATGTTAAGAGATGCCGGCATACCGATTCTTGGACAATGGATGATTGGCATGCCGGGAGAAACACCCGCCCAGGCGGTAAAAAGCTTAAAAATGTCTTTGGAAGTCGGAGATATACCGCAAGTGCATATAGCTACTCCTTTCCCAAAAACAAAAATGATGGATTATGCCATAGAGTTGGGTTTAATCCCGCCAGACTACAAGTTGTCGGTTTCCAGCATCTATCAGGATTATACAATGGTGCCTGCGGAAAGCTCCAGTATATTCAGATTAATTTATAATGCGTTCAAAATTAACAGCCAACCGCTGGCGTTAAAAAATAAAGAAACAATATTTGACAGGTTTTATAATGAAGTAAATAATAAAAAAATAGGAGAAATTCTTTTAAAAGACATACAAATATCCTGAGGAGTGCCGGCGCAGTACAAACATGGGTTACACGCTATGTCCAGTCATAAAATCTCGGTATTGGCAGGAAGTAACAGGTGAATTCAACGCAGTCGCCAGGTAATAACATCGTGCGCTTGATGATTATTCTTGCCGCATGGTTATGTTTTTTACCCGTTCCCATTATATTTCACTCATTCCATGCAGGCTCAATTTCCATATTGCTGGTGCTTATTTTTGGATTACACGGAGCATGGCAGTTGTCCAGGAAAACCGCAGGGCGATGGACGTATATATCGGTAATTATTATCAGTGTCGGTTTCAATTTGCTGGGGAGCATAATTTTTGACAAGGGTGAAATCATTCCATTGTTTACCCGTGTAAGCCATGCGCTGGGCCCCATGCTGATAATTTTATTATTTATCAAGGATTACAGCATGCTCCGTTTTGCCGTTATGACGGTAATGTCCATGCTTTTTGTCTCAACTTTTTTTGCCGTCGCCATTGACTTGATCGGCGATCCGTTTTATTCGATAAAATTTTATTTGATTTCAGTTTCCGAACATGACATACTCGATCAGGAATCATTTTTCAGTTATGCTTCCGGGCTTAGAGGCAGTGTGTATATGTTTGGTTATGACTTGATAGTATTATTCGGTATACTGGCAGGGTTTTTGTATAACCGGCAATTAAGCCAGGCTGGCAACAGAAGAATACAGTATATTCTTGTCGCAGTCGGCATGGCCGCAGTGTTTTTTACCATGCAGATAAATGGAGAAAGAATGCCCGTGCTGATAAGCGCCGCCATTCTGTGCCTGGCATTGGTTACGCAAAAAGGAGATAACGCCATCGCTAAAATAATGGCGGTTCTGTTCATAGGCACGACGCTGGTGGTCCTGGGTGGGGCATTGCTCAATTCGGACATTACCACCGGAGCTTTTGGCCGGTTGCGCTCTACGTCCGTCGAATCAAATGATCTCAGGATGGAGTTAATCGACATAGCGTTATATTCGTTAAAAAACGATCCATTTTCCCCATTGGATACTTATGAATCTCTGGCGCCCACGTATCTGGGTAATCCTCTTCCTCCTCACGTCCATTTTCTTACCGTGCTTATCAAGTATGGAATTGGCGTGCTTCCGGTCATTATCTTTATAATATACCGCCTGATACGGTCTTCCATATTCCAAATCAAATATATGTCGGACCAGACATCATGGATGATATATTACGCGTTACTCGGTTTTTTACTAAACGGCCTGGCGCATAATCCCGGCCCCTGGTGGGAAACGCCGTCGGGTGTATTCATCCTTGCGTTGTGGGGCAAAAGCATGGACTTGTTCAACGCGGAGAAATGCGATAACATGCCAGATGCCCGCAACGCCTGCGCCTGACACCGGATACCTGTATGCTTAAAGAATATTTGGCGGCAAAACAACATTCCAATCCTGAAGAATTATGGAAAGATAATTGGCGGAGCCACAAGCACATTGACCGGCACCGCAGTGTCGTGCGATCGGATGAATACAGTGTCTTGCGGCCATGCCTGGCCGGCTTGCGTTCCGGGGCGCGTATTCTTGATGCCGGCTGCGGCCTCGGCCAATGGACGCTATATCTTTCCAGCCGCGGATATTCAGTTACCGGAGTTGATATAGTGCGCGACACCGTAAAGACATTGCAGGAAAAATACGGGGAACAAATGTTCCTGTGTTGCGATATGCGGGCATTGCCTTATGAGGATAATACATTTGATGCATATATTTCCCTTGGTGTTATCGAACACTTTGAGGAAGGGCCTTCGGCATGTTTAGCGGAGGCGCTGCGTATTCTTAAACCCGGCGGGCTGCTTTTTGTCAGCGTGCCGTTCCATAATGCACGCCTTAAAATATTTCAACGTGATAATTCGCGCGGAACGGGCGGCATCTTCTATCAGTATCGGTTTGATGTCGAAGATTTCAGAAAGGTTTTAGGCGAGAACGGATGTAATATTAAAATATTGCAGCCTATTCACCAGTGGCACGGTTTTGTGAGATTTCTCGCGGCGCAGTTGAAGTTCAATGTTGAAGGCATGGGAGATATTATCCTTAAATCAACCAATAGCCAGTTATTACGAAAATCCTGGCTCGCACCTTTCTACCTGTTAAGTAAATTTGTTCCCCGGAGTCTTTTCTCCCATATGCTGATTGCGGTCGCTGAAAAATAGATGAATAAAAAGCTGGTTTCAGTTATTATGTCGGTTTATAACGACGAACGTTTTGTCGGGCAGGCTATTGAAAGCGTGCTGGGGCAGAGTTACGGCGATTTTGAATTTATCATCACTGATGACGGGTCAACCGATAACACCCTTCAGGTAATGGAGAAATACGCGTCCCGCGATAAACGCATAAAAATAATACACCAGGACAACGCCGGCCTGACCAGGTCTTTTAACAATATGATATCGAATTCAAGCGGCGCATATATCGCCCGCCAGGATTCCGATGATATTTCGGACCCGCTCCGTTTTGAAAAGCAGGTGGATTTTTTAAATAGTAATCCGGAAATCATGATGGTTGGCACAGGTTCCGCGCTGATAGATGAGTCCGGGGAAATCATTAAATACGAAATGCCTTTAACCGGTTACGAAAGAATCATAAAGCGGTTGGAAAACAAAAACGCATTTGTCCACGGCTCCGTTATGTTTAATAAAAAGATATTTTCCGATCATAATTTATATTACGAGGAATTTAAATATGCCGAGGATTATGACTTGTTCCTGCGGATTTCAGAGAAATACGCGGTTGATAATATTCCCGGGTATTTATACCATTACAGAATCAGGCCGAACGCAATATCGAACAAGCATCTTGCAGGGCAATTGCGCATGGGAGTTATAGTGGCAAGGTCTGCTCAATGGAGAAGGAAAAATAAGTTGCAGGTGTTGAATAAAGCGGTATATGAGCGTTTTGCCAGGGATACGGAAACATTATTATCGCGCCGTATACTTGCCTGTCGCGTTTCCCTTGCGCGCGGAAGAAACTATTTGCTGCTTGGCAAACGATGGGCGGCGGTTTATGAATTCTTAAAGGCATTTTTATACTTCCCATCCCCGAAAGCGGTGTACCATGCCTGCAGGGCGATGATCACGGGAAGAGCGGCATGAATATCATCCTTATACAACCCAACATTGCCATGAAGGATACCGCTCCCTATTTGAACCACGGGCTTGCCTGCATCGCGTCGGTATTGTCCGCCGGCGGATGTTCAGTAAGGCTTGTGCTTATTGACGATCTTTCCTGGCGGAGAAAAGCCTGTCTTGACGAAGTAAAAGAGTTCGGGCCGGACGCGGTATTTATAACCGCATATTCAAACCAGTGGAAACACATCGGCCAAATCGCGGCCGGAATAAAAAAAGTAAGCGCTGCAAAAATAATTTGCGGCGGCCCTCACGTTACGTTGTTTCCCGAGTCTCTGGCGGAAATTTCCGAAATAGATGCGGTTGTCG
>Ga0156536_1223_pt2 | contig 11368 bp, 7 predicted proteins | sample RifOxyB2_FD_111931 | JGI IMG/M metagenome (GOLD analysis project Ga0156536, IMG submission 111931) | Elusimicrobia bacterium RIFOXYB2_FULL_49_7 | reverse complement strand
TCCATCGGGATCGACCTGCAACAGTGGATAAAAAAAGGTCTCCTGCAGATTCAGTCGAACCGCCCCTCGTCTGCGGGCCTGGAAACGCACCTGGCCATGAAACACAAATTGATCCTTGACTTCAAACCGCAGATGGTGATCCTGGATCCGCTGAATAGTTACGTCATCGGGGACAATCAGATCGAAGTCAAATCGATGTTGATACGGCTGGTGGATTTTCTGAAAACAAGACAGATCACCGGCTTGTTCACCAATCTGGCGCAGAGTGGCAACCCGGTTGAGCAATCCGAGGTTGCCATTTCGTCTGTGATCGACACTTGGCTGTTGCTACGCGATATCGACAGCGGCGGCGAAAGCAATCGCTGCTTATCCATCCTGAAATCGCGCGGCATGGCCCACTCGAACCAGATACGCGAGTTCATGCTGACCGATTACGGCGTGGAATTGCGCGACGTATACGTCGGACCGGAGGGAGTACTGACCGGCTCGGCGCGGCTGACGAAAGAGGCGGAAAATGAAGCCACGCTGTTAATACGCAATCAGGAAGTCGAGATGCGACGGATCGATCTCGAACGCAAGCGCACGACGCTGGAAGCGCAGATTGCCATGCTGCGCGCCGAATTTGCGGTGCAAGAGGTCGCATCGTTAAAAATAATCGGCCAGGAAACAGCAGAGAAAGCGCAACTGGCGCAGGGACGTGTGGACATGGGACTGAGCCGCAAAGTGGATGCGAAACCGAACAAACAAAAAGGAAGGGCGAAATGAAAACTGACCCAACCAAGACAGCGCCGCATAAAGCCAAACCGGGTAAAGCAGAATCGAACCGCTACGTACTGCGGCTGTACGTTGCCGGACAGACGCCGAAATCCATTCTTGCCACCACTAACATAAAAATAATCTGCGAGGAACACCTGAAAGGGTACTACGAGTTGCACGTAATTGACCTCTACCAGCAGCCGCAACTGGCGCAGGGCGAACAGATCATCGCCCTACCAACGCTTATTAAAAAATTACCGCTCCCTCTGCGCCGTATTATCGGCGATATGTCGAACACGGAACGTGTGCTGGTGGGGATGGATTTGCATAGGAAAAACTAATTGGAGTATTGCCATGCCAAAGAAACCTTTAATGACACAAAAATATCTTATCGCTGAAAACAAAGCCCTGCGCGCACGGCTGGACCAGTCCGAAGAAACTTTGCGTGCCATTTGCAACAATGAGACGGACGCGCTTGTTGTTGCGGGCAAAAATGGCGATCAGCTTTTTACACGTAAGGGCGCCGATTATTCTTACCGGATACTGATCGAGGAGATGAACGAAGGCGCGCTGACCTTGACAGTAGAGGGCGTTATTTTGTTTGCCAACCGGCGCTTTGCCGAGATACTCAAGACACCGCTTGAAAAGGTGATAAGCTCCACAATCCAAACATGGATTGCGCCGGACAATCAGCTGATTCTTCAATCACTGATAAAAAAAGGCGTAAACGAAAAACGCCACGAGCAACTTGTACTTATTGCCGGCGACGGTACACGGGTGCCGGCTTATCTTTCGGTAAGCAACCTGCTCGTTAACGAAATGTCCAACTCTTTCTGCCTGGTGGTAACAGACCTGACCGAACAGAAACGCAGCGATGCAATCGCAGCTTCCGAAAAGTTGGGACGGGAGTTACTTATGGCTTCCGACCAATCGCGCCTTGCGCTCTTGAGCGTCATTGAAGAGCAGAAGTTGACGGAAGCATCCCTGCGCGAAAGTGAGGAACGCTATCGGACGATAACCCAGGAACTAAGCGACTATTTCTATACTGTGCAAATCCAAAAAGGCCATGCCATAAAAACAGTACATGGCCAGGCGTGCAAAATGGTAACGGGATACACACCGGAGGAGTTCATTGCCGATCCCGATCTTTGGATACGCATGGTACCGGAACAGGAATGCGACCGGATACTCGAGCAGATCAGGAATATTCAAAAAGGAGATAAAATACCGGCCATTGAACACCAAATAAAACGAAAGGACGGCAACATCCGCTGGGTGAGCGATACTCCCATCATGAAGGTTGACTCTCAAGGAACACTTGTTTCGTATGACGGCATTGTCAAGGATATCACCGAACGCAAACAGGCCGAAAAAGCAATAAAAGCGTCGGAAATACGGTACCGCCGTCTTTTTGAATCAGCCAAAGACGGCATCTTGATCCTCGATGCCGCCAACGGGCACATTCTTGATGTGAATCCGTTTCTCTTGGAACTGCTTGGATTTTCAAAAGAACAATCCATCGGGAAAAATCTCTGGGAACTTGGAACCTTCAAAGACATTGTGGTATCAAAAGAAGCTTTTGTTGAACTCCTGCAAAAGGGATATGTCCGTTATGAAAATCTGCCGCTAAAAACAGCAGCCGGTACGTTGGTTGCTGTTGAATTTGTCAGCAATGTGTATGATGCTGGTGGCGAGAAAGTAATTCAATGCAACATCCGCGACATTACCGAGCGCAAAAAAGCGGAAGACCGCGAACAGCTTACGCGGGAGGTCCTGGAAATGCTCAACCGCACAGGGGATACCAGAGAAACGATCTGCGATATTCTAAAACGGGTCAAGAAAAGCACGGGTTTCGAGGCCGTGGGGCTCCGTCTGCAGGAGGGCAACGACTTTCCCTATTACAACACCGATGGTTTTCCCGAGAATTTTTTACGGACGGAACGGTATTTGTGCGAGCGTGATGCGGCGGGCAATCTCTTGCGTGACGCGAACGGAGACCCTGTTCTGGAGTGCCTGTGCGGAAACATCATCCGCAGCCGGACCGATCCCACGTTGCCATTTTTCACCCGGGGCGGAAGTTTTTGGACCAATTGCACAACTGAATTTCAGGCATCGACAACAGAAAAAGACCACCAGTCACGCACCCGCAACCGCTGCAATAGCGCGGGTTATGAGTCTGTGGCCCTTATCCCACTCCGGTCCGGGGACAAGACCATCGGGCTCTTACAGTTCAACGATCACCGGCAGGAGCAATTCACGCCGGAAACAATCCGGTTCTTCGAAGGGTTGGGTACAAGCATCGGTATTGCGCTTGATCGTGAGCAGGCAAAAAAGGAAATCCAGTCCCTTGCAAAATTCCCATTGGAAAACCCTTCCCCGGTTTTGCGCATCAGCAAAGACGGCGAGCTACTTTCCGCCAATCCCGCAGCAATGCCGGTTTTGCTGCACTGGAATGTTGAGGTTGGGAAGAAATGCCCTGCTCCTTACATAGAACTGATCCGCAAAGCATGGGAATCAGGTTTTTCGCAGACGCAGGAGATTCAAATCGAAAGCAGATTTTACTCATTTGTCATAACCCCCATAATCGATGATGAGTATGTGAACCTTTACGGACAGGAAATTACTGCCGGAAAAAAACTCGAGGAGCAATTCCGCCAGGTGCAAAAAATGGAGGCCGTCGGCCAGCTTGCCGGAGGGGTTGCACATGACTTTAATAACCTGTTGGTTGGGGTCGCCGGGTTTGCAGACCTCATGAAATCATGTGCCAAAGACACCGTAAAAGTCGAAACTTACTCGCAAAAAATCATAGACCTTGCTGTTCGCGGAGGGAACCTTAACAAACAGCTCCTTGCATTCGCCAGAAAAGGCAGATATGTAATTGTGTCTATTCACATGCATGAAATGATCGATCATGTTATTGATATTCTCAAGCATACCATTGATAAAAGAATAGAGATAAAACAGGATTACAAGGCGGAAAATGAAATAATTAACGCGGATGTAAACCAAATTGAAAATACGGTCTTAAACATGGCACTTAACGCGCGTGACGCAATGCCTCAAGGCGGAACCTTGGAGTTTGATACCGAAAACGTTGTTCTAAACGAGGAATACTGCAGGAAGCTGGCTTACGAGTGCAAATCCGGGCATTATCTTCTCCTGTCAATAAAAGATACCGGTATGGGTATGGACAAAGAAACCCAATCGCATATTTTTGAGCCGTTCTTTACAACCAAGGAGGTCGGCAAAGGAACCGGGCTGGGGCTCTCCAGCGTGTACGGATGTGTTAAACAATGCGGAGGTCATATCAATATATATAGTGAGCCAGGCATTGGAACCACGTTTAAAATTTATTTCCCTCTTGCAAATGATGCCTATGACAACCAAAGTAACACAAAAAAAACAGAAAGAACAAAAGGCGCCGGACATATCCTGCTTGTTGATGATGAAGAAGCGATCCGCGAAGTAGTGGCCGAGATGCTCGCAGGGCTCGGATATACAGTTACCACATGCGTCAACGGCGAAGAAGCGATGCAAAAGTTCAAAGACAGCCATGATACCATCGATCTGGTCATCCTTGATATGATTATGCCGAAAATGAACGGTTATGACTGTTTCCGTCATTTGCAGAAAATCGATAAAGAAGTGCCTGTGTTAATATCTTCGGGGTTCAGTTTGACCGAGGAAGTGCAGCAGATGATGAAAAATGGTGTTGCCGGATTTCTGGAAAAACCGTATTATCTGGAAAAGTTATCCAAAATAATAGTGGAAAAGATTAGAAAGAAATATCAGTCTTAAATACGGCGTGATAATTTCACGCCGTCCCAAATCGGTAACGCCTGAGTGCCGATCAGGGTTTTCCTGAAGGAAGGTATCGGAGGCTGCCCGGCCCACCAACTCATCTGTTGTTGGCAGGCCGGACAGGAAGGAAGAAACCGAATGGGTGTGCAGATGAACGAACATAGGCGGACAGGTTAAAGCCTGGGACGCACCAAGCTGACCGCCTTGCCCAAAATTTCAACATCATCCGTGGCACATAAAATCAGTGTTTTGACCAATGGATTATCCGGAACCAGCCGGATATTGTTACGATCGCGGCGTACATATTTAAGGGTAGCTTCATTTCCCACGCGCACAGCTGCCACATCATGGGGGCCCACCGTTTTTTGGCGGGCAATGACCACAATATCGCCATCGTGGATGCCGCGGCCAATCATGGATTCGCCACGCACCCGCAGAGCAAAGCGGCTTTGGTCCCGGTTGGACAGGCCCGCTTCCTGAGGCGTCAGGTAGCTTTCGACGTTTTCAACAGCTTCGATAGGTACGCCGGCAGCAATAGTGCCCACAATAGGAATGCCCGGCTCTTTTTCTTCCTGCCGGATGCGGTGGATGCGGGCTGGAATAAGGCTCCGGCTCATGCCGCGTCGATACTCCAGGTAACCTTTTTTTTCGAGCATCTTGAGGTGGTCTGTAACGGCATTGTTGGACTTGAAGTGGAAGTGGGCTGCAATTTCACTGAAAGTGGGCGCATTGCCGTGGTCGGCATAATAGCCTTCAATAAATTCGAGCACCTTTTCCTGTTTGGCGGTCAGCCGTTGGGTAGGCGCCATAGTAAACTTCGGCATACATTCTCCTTGAACTAAGATTACTATACAAATATACAGTAATATAAAAAGAATGTCAAGAGAAATTTGCCGGACGCTTCGACAAGCTCAGCGCCCGGCAAATTTCTCTTTATTACTCAGGCACTGAGCACTTGTTGTCGAAGCGCCCATCCGGACCCCGATACTTTTAGACAAGCCCAACTCCGTATGGGTCTGCGCAGCCATATCCGCTCCCATGCCCATAAAAGAAAAACCCACCCCAAAGGAAAAGGTCAGGGGCTCAGTGCTCACCCCTGCGCGGAGAGCTAAAACATCAAAAAGATTTAAAGCCTGTCCAAAACGAACATTCAGCGGAAAACCGGCTTGATAGTCTGCTTCCATGCCGGCCCAAAGATATTGCCCCAGATAACCCACTCCTCCGGTTAAAATGGAAAATTCGCGAAATCCGATGGACAGAAAAAGCGGATGATACGGCATCACCGTTACACTGGCATCCATAGCAGACTCCAGACAATAACCGTGATTTTTGGGAAAGGTCATATAATTCAATCGTCCGTTAGCCCCAAAATAGACCTGTTTGTATTGGACGGCACTCCCTATCCCCCATTCTATTTCATTATAAATGCTGTCCAAAATCAAAAAAGCCATTCCACCTCCAAGCGTAAAGGGTTTTAGGGGAATAGAGAAAGCGGCGTTGCCCGAGTAAAGACCGGGCATGTCATAAGGATTCATGATAGAAAGGGTGCTTTGAAAACGCTCGGTCTCTGACAACCACGCAGTATGATGGAAAAGAGAGACCGGCCCAAAAGGCAGCGCAGTCCCAACGCCTCCCATCGCCTGCAGGCCGGGATCGCTGTTTTCACAGCTTAAAGCATGCAAACGCCCCTGTCCAACCAGAATAAGCAGTAAGGATAAACGCAGAAAAAAGGTCATTTTGCGGTCAGAACAATGCTTTTTTTGCGGACAGTGACTTGAGTTCCGTTACGATATTCACCGTAAACCAGATAGGGGCCTGCAGACGCCTGTTGACCATTGTTCTTGCTGCCGTCCCAAAAAAGACGCTTGGTACGAACACCTTCCTGCTTGTTTACAAGCGTTTTTATAGAGCGACCTTTCAGATCAAATATTTTCAAGATAACACTTCCTTGTGCCGGTGCGGAAAGCGCTATTTCAAGTCTCGATAACTCAATTGATGAACCCTGCGGACAAAAAGATCGGTTTTGCACTTCAAAACCAAAGGCGGATATGGCTGCGGCAACGGCACTATTCGCAAACCCAGGCGTTGCTCCGCTGCCATGCAAAGACTTCCGCCAACTCTCCGGAAAGGTTGATAAAAGCCGGGTATCTTTGCGCTCGCATGAGACCCCTTTTGCAACAGCGAACCAACCGTCCAGATAATGAAGCGAATCGAGCCTCTCCCCTTTTTCGTTATAGAGAGAGATGATATCATCATCGCGGCGCAAGGCATCCCAATCGTCCGGCACCATCAACGGACAAAGCAGATCCTGAAAATAGCCGCGTCCCACGCCGCCGCTTTCAGCCACCACGCAAAAGGCATTAGGCGGAATAAGACAGGGTTCCGCGCTGATGAGGATATTGTTTATTTCATTGCCGCCCAACATAAACCCGGCAAGATTGACCGTATCTATTCCATAATTAAACAATTCCACCCATTCCGGATTACCGATTGCCGGATCGTTCATGAATTCGTTAATAATCAACGTGTATCCGTAAGTGCGGGAAGAGGCATACGGAAAGGCCCCTCCGGGTGTAGGCGGGGCTAATTTCCAGTTGTCGAGACGATCCGTAGAATCAGGAGCAATACGATGCCAGGTCAGTTTTTCACCGGGATCAATTGACTTGGATTGGAAATGATTAAAGGTGGAGATCGACTGATTGTGTTCATCATACAATTCGATCCAGGTGGACGCATTGGCCAAGGTGCCGGATCGGATGTAGGTCTTGCGTGTTGCAAAAACAGCCGCTCCGCTACGAATAAGGTACCGGGTCGATTCCGGGGCGGAGATATATTTGCGGCCCAACAGAAGCCCGTATTGACCGGGCTGAAGCAGGGAATCATAGGTCAACATGCTGTCTCCTCCGATAGGAAGAAGTGAATCGCCTGACCAGACCTGGATGTTATTGGAATCCGGTTCTGCCGTGGAGGTGACGGAACCGCTTTTGATGAAATAACGGCAGAGATTGACCGCTTCGCTGCCGTTATTATAGAATTCGATGAACTCATGAGAACCGTCGCCGGGCAGCGTGGTACTGGAACCCGGTGGATTAGGTGATACTTCCGAAATAACAACGGCGGCATGGTTGGAAAGGATGAAAAGAAAAATAAAGAGGGTCGTAGAAATGAATATTTGAAACATAAGCTTTTGACCGAATTGCGGTATTCCCTATCCCGATATATTTATATTAGGCCCATGCTGTTGCGCCGCTACCTGAAGGACGTCCTCCAGCTCCGCCGTCATCTGGTTGAAGCCCTTATTCTGATGGGTTTCATCTCCGGCATTCAACTCATGCTCCCCCAATTCATCCGCAAAATGCTGGATGATTACATTCCGAATAAAAAATTGCACGAAGCGCTGATTTATTTTATTCTCATTGTCTCTGCTTTTCTGATCAGAGCCTTTCTCGTTGTACGACGTAACCACCAGATGCTCAATTTCGGTTACCGCTTCATTCACCGGCTTCGGATGCGCATCATGCGGCAGCTCCAACTTCTTTCCAGCCGCTACTTCGATAAGACCTCCATGGGTGATATTCTGACCCGCATGCTCGATGACATTATGAATGTCGAGAACATGACCACCAATTCCCTGTTGAGCATTATCACCGATGGCCTGATTATTGTCGGCGTGTTGGTTCTTCTCTTTCGCATGGATTGGACCCTGGCGCTGGCCGCGCTCTGCATCATGCCCTTCTATCTGGTGAATTTCCAGTTTTTTCGCGGCCGTCTCCGTAAGCGCTATCGGGATATTCAACAGAATTATTCGGCCTTGTCCACGGAATTCAGTGAATCCTTATCCGGCATCAAGGTGATTAAATCCTTCAGTCTGGATGAATTCAAAAGCAAAAAACTTGAACATTATGTGGGCCAGGATGTGGATATGCGCATCCGCACTTATACCATGAACGCCGTCTTTCTGGTGATTAGCGAATTCCTAACCATTCTCGGCACTGCACTGGTTCTCTTTTTCGGCGGCTATCTGGTCATGATTGGAAGGCTGACCATCGGTGAAGTGGTCGCTTTTTACACTTATGTGGGCTATCTTTATTCTCCGCTCCAAGCCATCGTAAATATGACCCAGGTGATTCAGCGCGGTCTCACCTCTACGGAGCGGGTTTATGAACTGCTTGACATTTCAGCTTGGCCTGTGGAAAGACCGGATGCGGTCGACTTGAAATCCTGCCAAGGTCACCTGGTTTTCCGACATGTCTCCTTTGCGTATGATACCACGCAAGAACAAACCCTCCTGGATATTAATTTTGAAATAACCCCCGGCAAGATGGTCGCACTGGTGGGTTCGTCGGGCTCAGGAAAAACGACCATTTTGAATCTGATCCTCCGTTTTTACGATCCTGCATCAGGTGCCATTCTGCTGGATAATAGCGATATCCGTGACTTCAAGATTCAAAGCCTGCGCCATTTTATGGGCACCGTACTTCAAGAAGGGTTTTTATTTTCCGGAACCTTGTGCGACAATATCCGTATGGGCCGACTGGACGCCACGGATCAGGAAGTGGAGGACGCTGCCAAGGCGGCGAACATCTGGGATTTTATTCAAGGATTACCGGATGGGTTGCATACGGTGGTGGGTGAACGGGGACGCCATCTTTCCGGCGGTCAGAAGCAGCTGGTGGCCATTGCCCGCGTGTTACTCCGGAATGCCCCCATCGTTCTTTTAGATGAACCCACTTCGGCGATGGATAGTGTGACGGAATTTCAGATTCACGGCGCCCTTTCCCGTTTGCGCGAAAAACGCTCCATCATTATTATTGCACATCGGCTTTCCACTATCCTGTCTGCAGACGAAATTCTGGTGATGCAAAAAGGGCGTATTGTGGAACGGGGTACACACGATGAGTTGCTCTCTTTGAACGGCTTTTATAAACAACTTTATGACCTCCAATTTTCCGAGCAGGAAAAGATGTTCAAGCGGGTGTTGCCGATTTTATAAAGAAGCGAAATTTTCCATCGCGACCCGGCCCGACACAAAATTATTTTATCCTCATCTTTTGAAAGAGGAAAAGGCATGCAAAAAGTCCGCGTTCGAATAGCGCCCTCCCCGACCGGCGAACCCCACATCGGGACCGCCTATACCGCTCTATTTAATTACTGCTTTGCAAAAAGCCGGGGTGGTACATTTATTCTCCGTATTGAAGACACGGACCAAACCCGAAGCACTAAAAAGAGCGAGGAATCCATCTTTGAAGCCTTACACTGGCTCGGTCTGGATTGGAGTGAAGGACCGGACAAGGGGGGCGCCTTTGGCCCCTATCGACAAAGCGAACGGCTTTCCATTTATGGGAAATATGCAGAAGAACTGATTGAAAAAGGGGCCGCTTATTATTGTTTCTGTACAGCAGAACGGCTTTCCGAGCTCCGCAAACAACAGATGGCAGCCAAAGCCTCTGTTTTAGGATATGACGGCCATTGCCGCAATCTGGATCCAATAGAAGCTAAAAAACGGGTTCAGGCCGGTGAGCCCCATGTCATTCGATTAAAAGTGGATAAGAGCGACGGCGCGGCAACCTCCTTTTATGATGAAATCCGCAAGAAAGACATTGAATACAAAAACAGTGAGATCGATGATCAAATCCTCATCAAAGCGGATCGCTTTCCGACCTACCATCTGGCCAATGTGGTGGATGATCATCTCATGGAAATCACCCATGTGATCCGGGCTGAAGAATGGATTCCCTCCACGCCCAAACATATCATCCTTTACCGTTCCTTTGGCTGGCAAGTGCCTAAATTCGCTCATCTATCACTGCTTCGCAATAGCGATAAGTCCAAAGTGAGCAAACGGAAGAATCCGGTCTCTCTCCGCTGGTTTAGGGCAGCCGGGTATCGAAAAGAATCTGTCATTAACTTTCTGGCCCTCATGGGTTATTCATCGGGTAAGGATAATGAACGGTTCACTTTAGACGATCTCTCCCGCGATTTTACACTGGATAAACTTTCCACCTCTTCCCCGGTTTTTGACATTGTCAAGCTGAACGGCTTGAACGAAGAGTATATCCGTAAACTCTCCCCGGAAGAATATGTTGACTATCTGAAAACAACTGCCGAAGCCTCGGCTTGGTATCTCCAAGCCGTGCTTCCCTTTGTTCAGGAACGGCACAAAATCGGCCAGGGATTCAGCCAATGGACCGATCTTTTCTTTAAGGTGGATCTGGAGTATCATGCTTCGGACTTTTTGGCCAAAGATTTTGACAAAACCCAGGCAGAAACCATGCTATCCAAATCCGCTTCGGCTTTGGATAAAGCCGAAGCTTTCACCAATGAAGCCATTGACGCTCTGCTGAAAAAGACAATTGAAGATTTGGCGCTTCCCCATCGCAGCGCCCAGATGGCCGTGCGGGTCGCTATCACCGGCTCTCAAACCTCGCTCCCGCTCTATGATGTGATGCGGGTACTTGGCCGTGATCGCAGCATCATTCGACTTAAACAGGCGCTTTCCTTTCTTAAAACCTGCCGGTAGAAAGAGATTATTTATGGAACCTAATATCCACCATTCTGATATTGCCCTGCCATCCAATTTCATCCGCGATGCCATGACAGAGGACTTGAAAAACGGCCGTTGCCAATCCATTGTCACCCGCTTTCCACCGGAGCCCAACGGCTACCTCCACATCGGCCATGCCAAGGCTATCTGTATTGATTTTGGCCTGGCCAAGGAATTCGGCGGCCGTTGCCATCTGCGAATGGATGACACCAATCCGGCCAAAGAGGAGCAGGAATACATTGATGCCATTGAAGGCGATATCCGCTG
>Ga0156536_1065_pt1 | contig 11380 bp, 10 predicted proteins | sample RifOxyB2_FD_111931 | JGI IMG/M metagenome (GOLD analysis project Ga0156536, IMG submission 111931) | Elusimicrobia bacterium RIFOXYB2_FULL_49_7 | reverse complement strand
CATAGTGGATAAATACAAAAAAGCCTGCCCTTTTCCTATTTTTGCGGACAATAAAAGCGGTTCACCGGAGGAAAGAGAAAGAAGGGTCTTTGATTGATTGTTCGGAGAAGGTTCCAGCAGGAAAAGATCGGTAAAAAGATAGTCCTGCGGATCCGTAATGCGATTTAAAAGACGTGTCGCGGGATGATCCAATCCACCGACGGATAAAATGGCCGGATCCGCCTGCTCATGACCGAAACCCCGCTTCCGGTCCCGCAGGGAGCGTCCGAAAAAAGAGGAAAGACGGGTATTGAAATCCTCAATGGAAATATGATCACCTAAGGAGATGAAAAGGCCATTCCCGCTACGGACAAACTTTTCTATCGTTTTCATCTGGGACACCGAAGGAACCAGATTGCAGAGGAAAAGAAGTTTGCGGTCGGAAAGCGCCTGGTCATCAAGTTGTAAGGGAGTGATAATACGAACCTCCTGTGGACCCATGGAAGGATCCGTGAGTACCCTTTCCAGGAAATAACTCTCAGCACGCGTATAATGCGCCCCGGGATCCCCATCCACCAGAAGACAGCGAAGCGGCGCAGGCGGGGCATAGACAAAATAGAATCGATCATCGCACCGCAAGGAATCTTGGGGCAAACGGAAAAAAGCGGGCAAAGGTCGGCCTTCCGGATCCAAGGTAAAGGATTTAATGATACGTTCCCCGGATTGCCCGGATAAAAAGAAATTCAAGGGGTTCTTTTCTCCCAAGAAAAGCGATAAGGGATAACGATCGAGCGAACGGCCGGCCCCATTCAAGACCTCGGCATCAAACCGGAGATCATACCGGTTGTCCGAACGTCTGCTTTGCATCAGGCCGGTCAGACCCACATTCCGGGCGCCTTCGGAGGGATTTGCCTGGCAAAGAATGAAGCGTATGTTCATCCCTTGGAAAAAAGAGTCCGGCACGCCGGAAAACGCGCTCTTTGTAAAATCTGACACGATCACCGCGCGGGTGATTCGGTTGTCCTGCAGTAAAAGCCGCTTCAATTCCCGAAGTCGCGTCAGCATGTCGCCATGCGCAAAGGTGAGATGAATCTCCTTCCGCCATTCGCCGAGAAGACCGGACGCCGGATCGCGTTCCACCGCTTTTATTTCTCCGATAAGGGGTATCAGAATCAAACGGTCGGGCTGTTCCTGCTCCAGATAGCGTTCTAAAAAAGCCTCTCCTGCGGAAAAAGCGGAAAGGGAATCGGGATGGTAAGCCATGGAAGCGGAATTATCAAAAAGCACCGCCAGAGGCTCCCCGCCCCTATTTCCCATGAATTGGCGGTCGGCCCCGGAATAAAAAAGCGGCAGGGCTCCTCCCAACACCAGCGAGGCCAGCATAAGCAGTCGAAGCAGGAGCAATAGCAGGGACTTCAGCCGGAAACGGCGCGCGGTGGTCACTTTGTTTCGAAACAAAAACTCAACGGCCGCAAACCGGTGGGTCACGGCGCGGCGACGATTGATAAGATGGATGAGAATGGGAACCGCAAGGAGCGACAGCCAGGCCAGATTCCCGCCCGCCAGAAAGTGCATATTGTTATAAAGATAGTTATTTGGAATAGGGGAAAATAATTATATTAGAAACCATCCCCGTATGAAACCAATACAAAACGCTCTTTCCCTACTCGGCAGTCGCACCACCCGTTATCCGGACCATCCGGACAAGGCGATATTGGAAACCATTCCTTTTTCCAAAAACGGCAATCGGTTCAACGTGACCCTTTCCACGGATGAATTCACCTCCCTTTGCCCGGTCACCCAACAGCCGGATTTCGGAGAAATCATCATCGACTACGTTCCAGACAAGCGATTGGTGGAAAGCAAAAGCCTTAAACTCTACCTCTTCAGCTTCCGCAATGTGGGACTATTTCAGGAAAGTATCGTCAACCGTATCCTCACGGATTTGAAAAAAGCGCTCTCCCCCTGTTCCATCCGGGTCACCGGTCGGTTCAAACCGCGCGGAGGCATTACCCTTACCCCTGTTGCGGAATGGTCAAAACGGTCCGGTCGCTGACGTCTTTCCTTATTCTCTCCCTGGCGATCCTATCTCCGGCATCGGATAAAGGGCTGGACCAACCGGATACCCTGTTAGCGCATCTTTCGCTCCGTGAAAAAATCGGGCAAACCTTTTTCGTCTACCACTCCCCGGAAACATTTCTCAAGCAAAACCATATCGGCGGCGTGCTCATCATGCAAAACATGATTGATTCTGCGGGCTCCATTCGCAAGGAACTGGCCGGCATTCAAAAACGGGCTAAAATCCCCCTGTTTGTAGGCATTGACCAGGAAGGAGGGAAAATCAATCGGCTTGCCAATTTACACCGGTTTGCTAAAACCCCATCCGGGTTTCAACTCGCCTCCTTTTCACCGGAACGCATTACCCGATACGCCCGCATTACCACGGATACCTTGAATGCCCTGGCGATCAATATGAACCTTGCTCCCTGTGTGGATCCGGCCTTTAATTTTCTGGGTGACAGTACCTTTATGTTCGGACGCCAACGTGCACTCGGCTCCACCCCGGATCGCATCACGATGCGGGCCGAAGCCTTTTTATCCGGGATTCAACAGGCGCACGGACTCTGCATCCTAAAGCATTTTCCCGGCTACGACACCCCCCATAACAGTGATCTGGAACCCACCTTATCCGATGCGACCGAACACCATCTGGAGCAATACCTTACCCCGTTTCGCGCGCTCATTCCGGGTACAAGCGGCGTGATGATGAACAATATCATTTATCGTAAAATCGACACCTTGCCCGCCGTTCTTTCTCCTAAATTGGTTCAACTCGCCCGTGCCTTGTCATCCGAAAAGATTATTATGACCGATGATCTCTGGGCCGTGTCGCTTCGCACTTACATTCATCCGAAACACCTTATTAAAAAAGAATACCCGGATTCTCTTTTTAAAAAAATCGTCAAGCTCGCTTTTTTAGCCGGGAATGATGTTTTTCTCATCACTTTTCCGCAAAAAGTAGCGCTGATGTTTGAAGCCATTCAAGAGGAGATTGCCCGCGACCCCTCTCTTGAAACACAGTTGAATGCATCCATCATGCGTATTTTGAAACTAAAAAGAAGCTATTTCATGTCTCTATAAGAAAGGAAGCAATATGTCCACATTTTTCCTGCTCATGACGCTGGTATGCACTGCCGTCATCAACGCAACCACCGTTAAGGTGGAAAACCATCCGCTCGATCATGTCATCCTCCTGACCGCTTCCCAAGCGGATAAAATAGTGGCCCCCATGAAACAAGATTCGGTTCTGGGACAAGCCTGTCTCCTCACCCCCAAGGGCACGGAAACGCGCAAAGGGACGGACCAGGATTCCGACAACGGCGGGAAAGCCGTTTTCAGCCTGAATGTCACTGTGGAAGACGATTACACGCTGTATGCGGATGTGTATTGGAACGGCGGAGACGGCAACTCTTTCTGGGTCAAAGTCGACAATCTGGCCTACGAGAAATTCGGAAATGACGGGCCGGAAAAACGATGGATACCCATTAAAGGGCCGGTCTATCATCTGACCGCCGGCATACACGCATTGACTTTTCGGGAACGGGAATGGGGCGCTGCGGTCAGTCGGATCATGCTTTCTCCTCTGCCGGATTATGTGGCCAGCGGTGTTGCCTTCGGTTCTTCCGTTACTTTGGGCGACACTCTGGGGTTTCAGGATAACCGTTTCCAAACAAAAAAAGCGCGCCTTTTTGTTATGCCAAGCTATGCCCTGACACGCGATTCCATTATGTCGTTTAAGGCTTTTTATGCGGATACGGATAGAAACGGACTCCTCGCGTCCAGTCGAAAAGAAAAACTGACCGTCACGGGTCCGGATCATAAAGTGCTTTACAGCGGATTCTTCCGGGTTTCCGATGAACTGCAGCTCACCCTTCTCCAGCCCACGGCCGGGAAATATACCCTACGCGCGGGCAACCAGACCGGAGAATGGCATCTTTTGGAGGCTCGGTTTGACAAACTGACCGATGGGATTAATGCCTTAAAAGACAAGGAGCCACGCTCAATCGAAGAATCCTTTTGGCTGCCCACACTGGAACTCTGCCTGGACAATATCCTACGCGGTTATCGGGTACGTCATCAATCGGATATCTGTCAACTCGATTTGGAATATGTTCTGTCTGAATTCGCACGCGCAGAAGCCATTTTCGCGGCGTTAAAACAAGGACGTTCTGCCTCTCTTTTCAAGCCCGGCATCATGGAATTGGCCCATTTTTCAGCCGTAGACAGCACGCTATGCCCTTATACTCTTTATCTGCCGAAAGCCTATTTCTCCTCTAAACAAAAGATGCCGCTCCTGATCTACCTTCATGGGACCCATGGCACACAATGGGAAATGGAACGAATGGCCGATGCCTTGAAACGACCGCTCTCGGATCTGACCCTTCCCATGCTCTCCCCTTTCGGACGGGGCAATGCGGGTTATGTCAACGCAGTGGAAGAGGATGTTTTGCAACTTATTTCCCTTATGACAAAACGCTTCCGTTTTGACACCACGCGCATCCTTCTCTCCGGATTTTCCCTGGGCGGCATGGGCACTCTTTATTTGGGCTCGCGTCATGCATCCACCTTTGCCGGGCTCGTTCCCGTGGCCGGCGCCTTTCCGTGGGAGTGGCGATCCGATTTTCCATGGAAACCAAGCGGCCCGATTCTGCCCCAAGAATGGAAGGGAAAAATCCTCCTCCTGCACGGACTCGAGGACGATGCGGTTGCAACCGCTCTCATGCTTAATGTCCAATCCGCGTTAATCAAAGCCCGCATTCCGTATGAAGTCAAGACCTATCCGGGTGGTCATGAAGCACCGTCCAAGTTAATCGATTTTTACAACAACTTCTTTTTAGACCGGGAATAAAAAAAGGGGCAAGAAAACTTGCCCCTTTTTAAGAATGCGGAGAGACCGGGATTCGAACCCGGGAAACCCATCACTGGGTTTAACGGTTTTCGAGACCGCCCCTATCAACCACTCTGGCATCTCTCCGTTTATCGGCTAAAGAACCTTCAGACACTTTATCCCGAAGGTTCCTGAAGAATTTTCGTATCAACTCCAGACTCTCCTCTCCCTTCAGTCCTGCCTGGGCCGACACATTTCGAATATACGGATTGTCGGTCAGCAGATCATAACGGCTCCCACAGGAACCGAAACGGGGGTCTTTGGCACCATAGAAAATGGAAGCAATCCGTGCATTTAAAATAGCCCCCACACACATCACGCAAGGTTCAAGGGTGACATAAATGGAAGCCTGCTCCATACGCCAACTTTGCAAATGCTCTGCCGCGCTTCCTAATGCCAGAATCTCAGCATGAGCGGTCGGGTCGTTCAATCCTTCGGTCCTGTTAAAAGCGCGGGCAATAATACGATTATCCGCTACAATCACGGCTCCTACCGGGATTTCATCGGCCAAATAAGCCTTTTCCGCTTCCCTAAAGGCCTCATTCATGAATCTCAAGTGGTTGTCCATCGTGTAATTCTGGATGTTATCAGAGGTGATTGTGATGAAAAAAGCGTGCCCAAAGGGAGTCGAACCCCTAGCCTTCTGGTCCGTAGCCAGATACTCTATCCAATTGAGCTATGGGCACGTTGGGGTATAAGATAATCAGCTACGGCAGTAACTGTCAATAGCCACTTTATCCTTTACCATATTAGAGTGATTATGTATATTAATGCCAATATGGCTGAACAAATAACATCCAACCTTTCTTTACACCGCGGAAATAACTTCTATCGTATCAAGATGTCCGGTGAAGCGGACATTGATTTTGTCAACGCCTTCAGCCGCATTGTCCAGGAAGTCGAAGCTCATCCGGAAATGACCTGTCTTGTACTCGACATGGAAGAAGTCAGTTATATTGACAGCGCCACCTTATCGGTCTTTATTCGTCTGATAAAAATTTATAATACCGATAAAAATAAGGTCTTATTGTATAAACCACAGATGGCCGTAGAAGAGGTATTACAATGTACCAATCTCCTCTCACTGGTCACACTTTGTCGTACTCAAGCCGAATTGGATGAAGCCCTTTTGGAAACCGGCAAAAAAACAAGCCGACCGAAAAAACGGGCTGCCAAAACTAAAAAAAAGAAACCGGTTTCAAAAAAGAAAAAGCCGGTGCGTAAAAAACGGTAACACTATTCCTTCTCTCCAAACACAATCGCTTCAAATACGCTGAATTCCATATTCGGATCCTGCCACGCATTCTCAGGTAACCCTGCTTTGGCACACAAGTGCTGCAAGGTAGTCTCTTTATCCCACTTCTGTTCGACAGCCACCTGAGGCAAGAAAACCGCCTGCCTGCCGCGCAGTTTGATAAATATCCCATGTTGTCCAACTTGAAATTCGTGGTATGATGGAATCTCAACAGGTGGTGTCAGTACGGATATTTCGATATCAATCTGGGCCAGCTCATTTTGAACCACCGGATAAAAACGGTTATCGTGAAGAGCGGCGGCTTTGGCCATTTCCAGGATGGTTTCTGAAAGGGGTTTGACGGGCAGGATATAACCGATACACCCGCGTAGTTCTCCGTTTTTATGGAGCGACACAAAGGCGCCGCACTCTTCCTGAAACTTATCCGGGAGCTTGCCGAAATCAGGCAACGGCTTTTGGGTGACAGAAGATTCCATTGATGCACGCGCCAGGGTGAGCAGCCGTTTTCTTTCTTTTTGATCAAGTGTCATTGTCACTCCTTGAGATACCATCACTATCGACGCATAACATACCGTATGCGAGAAATCACCGGTCTCATCCGATGAGGTATAATATTTCAGCAACCGACCTGCGGCCTTACCCTGAAGCGTGGCCAGCATCACTCCAATGCCATTTTCCCCGCAAATGGTTGCCCCAGTCTCTTCCATATACTGAATAAAACCGACAAAATCATCGGCACAGATCTTCTGGATGGCGCCCTTGTCCAGTTTTTCCAGATTCTTTCTGATATCCTTTGTAAAAGGCACATAGTCGAACGACCGGCCGTAATGGGTAAAGTCCGAACTGACCACCAACACCGTCTTCCCATCCATGAGTCCGGATAACGCCTTTCCAGCCTCGCCATAATCCCCGTCCTCCAGCCGGCCCACCACACACGGCACAATCATTGCATTGGGAAGGGCTTGTTTGATAAAAGGAAGCTGATTTTCCATGGAGTGTTCCGGTGAAAAGGCATCGGACTTATCCAGAAAAGGCTTTTGTTTCAGCAGTGTTTCGCAAGCAGCCGTATCAATTTTCAATTCACCTAAGGGAGTGGAATAACGATCATATCCGGATAGAATGCTGATGCCGCGAAACCGGGCATAATGGCTGGCACCAAGCACCACCACGCGTTCAATGGGTTTCCCCATCAAACAATGAAACGCCTCCCCGGCTCCGAGTCCGGAATAAGCATAACCGGCATGGGGTGCGATAATGGCTAATGGATGGGTAGATGTGGCAGTTGCTTGTTGCAAAAAGCCGTCAACAACCGCTTTCAGTTCTGACGCCTGGGCCGGAAACCAGCGACCCGCACCCTGACAAGAAAATGTTTTCTTCATAAGAAAGCTTTCCTTAGAAAAGAGCGGAAACGCGGCAACAACGCACAAAAGACAGAGAACCCACCGTCGATTCACACTTTTTCCATTTTAATGGTCTGGGTCGGATAGGCAAAAACTATCCCTTTTTCCTCAAAGGCCGTCTTGATGGCAAAATTCACCTTCTCACTCGCCTCAATCGCGGCCCAATAGTCCTGAGTGGCCACCCAGTAAAGGAGAAGAATGTCAAGCGAGAAGCTGCCGAATTCCTTAAAATGAACACGATAATCCGGTTGAACCAAAGGGGTATTCTGGAGAATGGTCTTAACGGTCTCAATGACCAATCGAAGTTGCTCACTCGATGTCTCATAGGTAACTTGAAGCGTAGATAGAAAACGGATATTGGGACGCTCACTGATATTCTCAATCGGCATATTGGTCAGATTCTTGTTGGGCACAGACACCAGGAAGCCTTCGAGTGTACGGATTCGGGTGGAACGTAAACCTATCTTTTCAACCGTCCCTTGGTAACCACTGGCCCGGATAAACTGCTTATATTTGAAAGGTTTGTCCGCCAGCAATGTAATGGAACCAAAGATATTGGCCAACGTGTCCTGGGCCGCCAGTGCTACAGCCAGACCACCGATGCCGAGTCCGGCGATAAGCCCGGAGACATTATAACCCATATTACCGGCAATCACCACCGCAGAAATAATCACCAATAGGAACCGGAGTATCTTGCTCACTGCATAAACGAATTGTTCGTCAAAGTCAATCTCCGGATCGTTTGCCAAGGACAATAAATAGAAGGTCACAATGTCGATGAGACGCCAGACAAAAAAGGCGATATTCAAACCGATTAAAAGATGAAGCACCAGCGTAAAATACCGCTCGGCTTTTCCGTGAAGCGGGATAATCTGAAAAACGATATAATAGACAAGAATATAAAGAATATTTCGTAAAACCGGGATCAGCACTTCGACCAACCGATCATCATACTCACTCTTCGTCTGTTGAGCCAATTGGCGCGCTTTTTTACCAAATAGAAACAGAATAAACCGGTTCATCGGCCAGAGGAGAAGAATCATGGCCCCGGCGCCCAGAAAACGCCAAAACTCAATATGCATCCATTCGTGAAATAACCATTCTTTCATATTTATTTTCTCCTCATTTACTTTTTAATATACTTATTTACGCTCGCGATTACCCAACGCGATGGCAATATTCCGAAGCAGCGTCCGCTGACCGGTCCGGAATAGTGCGGAATGGCGAAAACGTCGCTTAAATCCGGTTAAAATCTCTTTTTGAAGCGTTAATAAATCAGCTTCAGCCAACCACAATTGATACTCCCATTCTTCCAAGCTGACTGCCGCATGAGCTTGGTTGAAGGGGCAAACGGCTTCACATCGACCGCATCCAAAGCAACACGCTTCCATTGCACTTTCTATGGCAGGGGGAATCGTCCCCCTGTTTTCAATGGTATGATAGGATAGACATTTCCGGCCGTCCAAACCGTTGGCGGATAAAGCGCCTGTCGGACAAGCGTCGATGCAGGCGCAGCAAGAGCCGCAGATATTCTCTGAGTGATAATCGTTTGGAGCAAAATGATGGGTGGTCAGAATGCCGCCCAGAAAAAAACGTGAGCCAAATTCAGGATTTATCAAAAGCGTATTGCGCCCCAATTGCCCGAGTCCGGCCTTAAAGCCATAATACTTTTCCAACACAGGTTTTGTGTCCACAAAACAAAGCGTCTTAGCCTCCGGTATCAATTCCTGCACTTTTTTTTCAATCCGGATAAGTTTTTCCCGTACCACCAGGTGATAATCCCGAAAATGAGCATACACAGAAATATGCGGAGAGACAACCGGAGGTTTGGGATAAGGGAAAAGAGCCATGATGACGCTTTTTTGGCCGGGCAGCAATTCTTTCTGCGCCAATCGCATTGCCACATTCTTTTCCATAAACGTCATATCAGCATGACACCCGTTGGAGAGCCAATCCGTCAGGCTTTTCGAAATGAGACCGGTATCAGTTGTACAGAAACCGATTGCCGGAATTCCAATACTTTCGGCAAATTGTTGAAGATCGGTTTTCAGATTGCTCTTCATTGTCAATTCTAATATAAAATTATGTATTTTAAAAATTCGACTTAACTTCAGGAAATGATGATGGAACCACTTTGGGGGATTGATCTGGGCGGAACTAAAATTGAAGGGGTTGTACTGGACTCTCTTGAAAAAGAGCCTATTCTTCGAACTCGTATTGATACGGAAGCGCATAAAGGGTATGCCCACATACTGGATCAAATAGAAAAACTATGCGCCATTTTAACGGATAAGACGGGTTGTCGCCCCGGCAAAATAGGCCTCGGCACGCCTGGGACAGAAGACCCGAAACTCGGGCGCATGAAAAACTGCAATACTACGGCCTTAAACGGCATGCCGTTAAGAAAAGATTTACTCGCCCGCTTGAAGATGGATGTGCGCATGGCCAATGACGCCAACTGTTTCGCCTTGGCCGAAGCACTCATGGGTGCAGGCAAAGGCGCGGAAACAGTCTTTGGGGTCATCATGGGCACAGGTGTGGGCGGTGGCGTGGTCATCAAGGGCAGGATACTGAACGGACTTCAGGGTATTGCCGGTGAATGGGGCCATAATGAATTGATCCCAGGGGGGACGGATTGTTACTGCGGTCGCAAGGGATGCGTGGAAACCGTTATTTCCGGAAAGGGATTAGAGAATTATTATGAATCCCATGCCGGAACACGATTGTATCTAAAAGAAATTGTCAAACAAGCACGCCTTGGAACCAATCCCCATGCTGCCGCTACATTAAAAAGACTGATCACCTATTTTGGCAAGGCGATTGCCAATGTCATTAATATTCTGGATCCTCACGCCATTGTTTTAGGCGGTGGGGTAACCAATATTGAGGAGCTCTACACAGACGGCGTAGCAGAGATTAGGAAACACATTTTCAACAACCGGGTCGATACGCCTATTTTAAGACACAAGCTGGGCGATAGTGCGGGTGTTTTCGGTGCAGCCATGCTGGCGCTGGATTCCCCTGTATGAGCAAATTTCTTTTAGGCCTGAATCCGGAACAGAAGAAAGCGGTCACCCACACCACCGGCCCGCTTCTGGTGCTGGCCGGAGCGGGCAGCGGAAAAACCCGGGTGGTCACCCACCGAATCGGCTATCTTCTGGAACAGAAAGCGTGCCGGCCGGAGAACATTCTCGCCATCACCTTCACCAACAAAGCAGCCGGAGAAATGAAGGCCAGGCTGACAAAACTGATCGGGTCCAAAGGCGATGCCATGACCGTGTGTACCAGCCACAGCTTGGGCAACCGGATATTGCGGGAATTTTACGAAGCAGCCGATATTCCGAGGAATTTCAAGATTCTTCCGGAACAGGACCGGCTTGCCATCCTGAAGGCTAAACTCCGTGAAGCAACAAAGCGGCATGAAACCATTGATTTGATGTGGCTGGCCTCCCGTATCAGTCTGGCCAAGAACGCGGGAACATCACCTGCCGACTATCCGGAAGAGGCGGATAAAGGGCCGCTCATTAGAAAAGTCTACACGCTCTACGAAAAAACACTCGTCAAATTCGTCAGTCTCGATTTCGACGATCTGCTGCTCCGGCCTCTGCATCTAATCCGGCAGGACAATGCGGTTCTGAAAAAACTACAGGAACGGTTCACCTTTTTATCCGTTGATGAATATCAGGATACCAATCGAATCCAGTTTGAAACCATCCGACGGTTGGCCGCACCTCGAAACAATATCTGTGCCGTGGGCGATGATGATCAGGGCATATACAGTTGGCGCGGTGCGGATAT
>Ga0156536_1064_pt2 | contig 11396 bp, 12 predicted proteins | sample RifOxyB2_FD_111931 | JGI IMG/M metagenome (GOLD analysis project Ga0156536, IMG submission 111931) | Elusimicrobia bacterium RIFOXYB2_FULL_49_7 | reverse complement strand
GGGCGGGCAACCTGTAAAAGCAAAAACGGGATCCTTCTTAATGCCTGTAAAGAGCGGTGAAACATGGAAAGTCACATTGACTGAAGAATCTGCAAGCGATAACGATCCTTCCGTCAGCGTTTGGTGGATACCGCTTGGACAATAAATAGTGAGTAACGTATTATAAGAAACGGCAGTGTTCAGTAATCTGAGGGCGCGCATAGCTTATGAAAAGAGAACAAATAGGGTTACTATTGGTAAAAGAGGGGAAGTTGAGCGAAGATATGCTGATCCACGCTCTCTCAGAGCAGAAGCAGAGCAAGGAGCGGCTGGGGCATATTCTTGTTAAGAATGGATACGTAAAGGAAAAGGATATCCTGCAGGCGCTCTCTCATCAGTACAATATACCTGTTGAGGGCCTGTCTGGTCAGAGGATTGATGAGAGTATATCCAGTAAAATACCTGCCAAGTTTGCCTACCAGTATAAGATAGTTCCTTTGCGGAAAGAAAACAATCAATTGATCGTAGCTGTTACTGATCCGCTTGATCTTCATGCACTTGATGACTTGCGGCTTCTTCTGGAATGCGAGATTAAGGCTGTCCTGTGCCCCGAGAAGGAAATCCTTAAGGCCTTGAAGGGAATTTATGGTGTTGGCGCAGAGACGATGGAGCAAATGGCTGGTAACGAAAAGGACGAAGTAATCAGTGATTTCTCGCAGTTATCGGTGAAAGAAGAAGAGAATGTCGAAGATGCTTCTATTATTAAGTTTGTAAATCAGGTGATCCGCGAAGCGTACCAGGACAGAGCGACTGATATACATATAGAACCTTATGAAGACGACCTTTATGTACGCTATAGGGTGGATGGAATACTGCATGATGTGCCTACACCTGCCTCAATAAAAAGATTCCAAGCTGCAATTATATCACGCATTAAGATCATGGCTGATATGAATATCGCAGAGAAACGCCTGCCCCAGGATGGAAGGATCCAATTTAAGATGGATAATGAAACAGTGGATTTGCGTGTATCCACTCTACCTATACTCCATGGCGAGAGTGTAGACCTGAGAATACTACCCAGAAGCCAGATGCATTTGGGGTTGGATCAGCTCGGGCTGCCTCCGGCTTATGTGCAGATAATTGAATCCTTGATCAGAAAACCACATGGTATAATGCTTGTCACCGGTCCTACGGGACATGGAAAAACTACCACCCTTTATGCCTGCCTCAGCAAGATCAATACCCCGGATAAAAAGATCATTACTGTAGAAGACCCGGTTGAGTACCAGCTTAAAAGGATTAACCAGGTGCCAGTGCATCATAAGATAGGGCTTACGTTCGCAAATGGGCTCCGTTCCATACTGCGACAGGACCCGGATGTTATCATGGTCGGCGAAATCCGCGATCAGGAAACTGCGGAGATAGCTATCAGAGCATCACTCACCGGACATCTTGTATTCAGCACCCTTCATACGAACGATGCTGCCGGAGCGATAACACGTTTGATAGATATGGGTATAGAGCCCTATTTAGTGGCATCATCCATTGAAGCTATCCTTGCTCAACGGTTGGTCAGGCTGTTATGCCCCAAGTGCAAGGTGGAATACAGGCCTGATAGAAGCATATTGGAAAAGGAAAGGTTTGATTTGGGAGGGGATTTAAAAATATTCAGATCCGGTTCCGGATGCGAAGAATGCCGCCATACTGGTTACAAAGGGCGTACCGGGATTTATGAATTTCTTACTCTAGATGAATCAGTACGCAAGCTGGTTTTAGAAAAAACTTCTTCGGGGATCATAAAGAAGGAAGCGCTTGGCAAAGGGATGACAACTTTGCGGCAGGATGGATGGCAAAAAGTGAAGTCAGGGCTTACGACAATCGATGAAGTGCTGAGAGTAACGACGGTGATAAGTGAACAGTGACCGGTGTTCAGAACAGGACTAAAGGATGGGGGTGTTGTGGAATATGTGAAGAGTTATAGGGAACTGACGGTTTACAGGCTTGCTCGTGAATTAATGAATGAACTATTCGAGGCATCAAAGAAGTTTCCCAGGGAGGAAATGTTTTCCTTGACTGATCAGATGCGACGCTCATCACGGTCCGTAGGAGCGCAGCTTGCTGAGGCTTGGGCGAAACGTCGTTATGAGAAGCACTTTGTCAGTAAGCTTTCTGATGCTGATGGTGAACAACAGGAAACACAGCATTGGATCGAAACAGCCATCGACTGCAAATATATATCAGAAGATAAAGCCCGCGATATTCTGAAACGCTACGAATCTTTAGGAAAGATGATCAACTCGATGATAAACAAAGCCCCTGTCTTCTGCTCCAAACCCACCGATCACTAATTCGGCATCCCCGTGCGGCTTACCGATTACCAATCACTGATCACCGATTACTGCAGTAATCGATCCAAATAGTCGCCACTTCAATTTGAGCTCGTACTACGTCGGGATCGCCGGTCTCTCCATGCATACTCAGTTTTCTGATCTGAACAGGTACCTCTGAAGAACCTGCCTTGTGAAGCAACCTTGAAAAGGCCACCACGGAACATTCTACTTCCATCTGCAAAGCTATTTCCTCTCCATTATCAGCATTTGTTTTCATCTGTAGAGGCAGGACACTTTTGATTTGTGTGATTCCTGCTTCTCTCGTTATGGTTTCCATATACATTTGAAACGCTATTTGCTGCTCCTGCGGCGTATTCTTCCAGTACTTTAATGAAAGTATTTGCTGAGCCTTCCGGTGAATCTCATCTTTCCGGTTCAATATGTCCAGGTATTTCTTGTTTCTCAGGTCAAGGGAACTGGAAACACAAAGGGTATTCATGCGCGGTTCTATAAGATAAATATAGAACAGCGATAATACCGCAATGCTTATTGTTATTATGAGCAGGCGCTTTTCACTTTGTTTCATTGTACTCTCTTCTTAAACTGCATAACAATTCAAAATCAACCAAATCCTTTTCTCCTACCTTAATGGCATATGAACCTTTGTTCGTCACTTGCGTGAAATATTTTGACTTCCCGAGTTGAGAGATCGTTCTTGATGCCACCGCAAAAGAGCTTGCCCTGCCCCGTAGAGTCACTGTATTTTCGCTGTAATCATAACTGAATTGCCTGATATAAACACCTTCAGGCATGGTTTGGCTTATTTCCCGGAGGATATCAAGTGAAAGGGTATTGTTATTCTTGAACTGATCGATCGTCTCCAGGTACTTTTCCTGCCTGGCAAGCTCAATAATATCACGTTTGTTCAGTTCGATCGTTTTCATAAGTGCTCTATTGGCAGCGGATCTGTAGTAGTTATAGCCCAAAAAGGAGCCCAGCCCGAGCAATAGTACTACAACAGTGGTAGCGATAGTAAGAAATTGGCGCTTGTTCCTGCGCTTTTTGGCAACAACTTCCAAAATGTCTTTTGGTAGCAGGTTGATCTGCCGCTCGCGCGAAGCTACAAGGCCTGAAGGTACAAGGAGTTCTCCGCTCAAGCTATTACTCAATTCATACTTTATTAAGGTGATATTGAGTTCAGTCTGCAGGACACTGATGAAATCGGTATCCTTTCCAGAGCATGTGTAAAGAATCTTATCGATTTTCACAGAGGGATCTGCAGTACATGCCATGTTAAAGGTATTCTTTATCTCATTTTTTATTGTTGGAAGTATTTCTCTGGTATCGATCGCATTTGATAACGGAAAACCACGGCTTACAAGGATATCTCCCTGTGTCAGAATGACTATTTCCCAGCAATCATTATCGAACCGTAAGAATGCAATGGTTTCGCTATTGTTGAAGAGGTTGGCAATCGCCAGGGATGTCGTGCTTATTGAATCGGGGAACAATCCTGCAGAGCTCAATATAGCAAGCTGCTTTTCTACGGTTTCTCTTTTCGCTGCCACAAGACAAATCTCATTAGGTTCAGTATCGGTGAGGGGTTTTACGGGGTAGAAATCTATTACAGCAGAGTCAGTGGAAAAGGGGAGATATCTTTCTGCTTCGTAGTGAAGCATACTGCTTACTTCGGCATAGTTGCCTGGCGGGACTGTAATACGCTTTTGAAAAACCTGATGTCTGGGTAATACAGAAATAAAGGATGACTTGCTAATTCCATATTTAGATGATAGCTTGATAAGTTTCTCGGTAAGTTCATCAAGTGAAGTGAATGGCACAACCGCATGGCACAGGGGGGTGCTGTTTTCAGAGCTTGCATCAGCCTGAAGAAACCTTATGCTGTTGGCACATATCTCAAGTGAGGTAACGATCTTAGTCATGGAAACGCTGTTTTAAACCTCTTCCCAGTATTTTACCTGCACAATGCGGCCTTGCCTGTAAAGCATAGCTTCAACCATTTTACTATATTTCCCAAAGCTTGTTCTAATAGTAACCTTGAAATAGGATGATTTCACTGTTAAAAGACTCTGTATCTCTTTGTAGACATCTTTGCCGACCACTTCTTCTACTCTTTGGATCGTATCATAAGGCAGATCATCTTCTGTACCCTGTTCAAGGTCTTTCCCATTGCGATGAGCTATTATCCCCTGTGCAAGCAGATAGTTAACCTTAGGGAGCGTCATAAGTGTTTCAAGCGATGCTGTATTAATATTTACCTTGCCATCCGAATATATGGTAGCGACTTTCCGTAAGGAATCAATTACTTTGGTATCCTGAAATCCTTTTACAAAAACCAGTTCTTCGATGCTATCCAGCGGACCATTCTTGCATTGTACCGGTGGCATAAGAAGCTTATAGTAACCTTCCTCTGCGCCACCAGGAAGAGCATCAGTATTTTTGTCAGTCCAATCAATCAGCGAATCGACAAGTTCGTTTGAATTTATGGCACGTTCAAGAGGAGCCAGTTTTGCCAGGCGCTCCCGGGAGGCAGTGTTAAGGTTAAGTTTGCTCTCTTCATCTTCTACTGACAGAGATACCGTTACTTCCCCTATACTGAAATCATCTTTAAAAGAAGATTTCCAGCCCTCTTTGAGCGAATCATACACATTGTCATCTTTAATGAGTTCTGCTTTTACCTTTTCCATGCCAGCCATAGCAGCACTTATGAGCTGCACTTCTCTGGCAGAGTAGTAGGCTTGACGCTGCTCAAGGCGTACAAGATAGGCGCCAGTTATGGTGATACTGCTCAAGAGAACAGCGATCCAGAGAACGATTATCAGAGCTATCCCGCGGTGATCTCTCATTTACACATGACCGGCACTGTCGTAAGGATCGTTTGTTCTGTATTATCGTTGCCACGTAGTTTAACTTGTATTTCTACTGAAAGCGGGAGTCTGTTCGCCTGGTTGCTTATCTCATTGGAATCATCAAGCCCCCATGTTTCTTTCCATTCAATGCCATCGAAGTAGCGCAGGCCAAATGACGTTGCCAGGGGTGCAATTTCCTGTATCTTTGCGGCATCTGCTACAGGAAGTTCTCTGTATTCCTTTATAAGGCCCTCATGAGGAGTTTGAGGGTCAATGTCAATATAGTACGACACTTTTGCAAGCCCGCCTGATCTTGATTTGGCGTCAGTAAAGGGCAAATAGGTTACAAAATCAACTCTGTCCGAAACTGTTTCGCCTTCTTTTGCATGCTTGCCTACAAATACGATATCCTTGCTGGAAGAAGATATATAAGCACATCGCAGGTCGCGGGAGATCTGCCGCCAACCCTGACGCATGTTTTGATTCATGTTGCTTTTGCTGTCGATCTTTTTATATGTCTTCGATCCTATCTGATAGGATGCATAAACAGTAGTAATGACCATTACCAGGACTGTTATTCCTATCAGCAATTCAATAAGAGTAAAACCTTTAGAATGCGTAGTCATAATTTGTTCTTGTACTCGTATTTGCTGGTCATTAAGCGCAAGTCGCGTTCCTGCCCTCGCTCAACCCAGGAGACGATCATTTCATATTGAGATTCAGTATCTGAAATATCTGTTTTGCCTATTTTCCAGGAGAAGCGCTGGAAATCGCCATCAAAAGTGCCTTCGCTCATTCCGTTCTTGAACTCATTAAGTTCTGTCCTTGCCAGGAGTTGTTGTGTCAGGGCGGATGCGATTGTCAGGTTATGTGATGCTGAGGTTGAACGCACGTAGCTGGCAAGAGCCTGTATCGATACAACGAGCACAGTCCCCAGTATCACAAGAGACAACAATACTTCTAAGAGTATAAATCCCTTATTTGTGCGCATGGTTAGATACTGTTTATCTCTGTTCTTCCTGTGCTGCCCTTTAGCTGCAATATACAGGTATTCCCATGATCGTTCTTCAGTGTCATCGTGAAATCCTGGCATGTGCCATCAGGATAGAAGACAAGCTGGTAAGCAGAGAGGTTCTCTAAACGTATATTATCAGGCCATGAACGTGTCTTGTGCAGTGAATCCTTGAAAGGGGCAAAATCAGTTGAACCGAGAGAGCCCTTGTTAACTGATAGCCAATACTGACGATGCGGTATATCAAATTCTATGCAATAGTATTTGCCTTCATTGAGTGCGTAATCCCTGGCGTACTTCATTGTATAGGATATTTCGTTACAAAGTGATTCCAGCTGGGTTTGACGGGACATCCGGTTAATTACGGGCCAGCTTACGGCAAATAAAAGGGAGAGTATCACGCAGACCAGGCAGAGTTCAACGAGCGTTACACCTTTGGTGGAACGGATCGAAGCAAGTGGTGGATTTTCTCCGGCTGATGCCGGGGGAAATCTACTTACTTTCCCAGCTTGTAATATCATTGTCCCCGCCCTCAACACCATCTGCGCCATAGGATAGTAGATCGAAGTCCTTATTATGAAGTCCGGGGCATTTGTAAATATAGGGTTTGCCCCAGGGGTCATTTTTAATATCCTTTTTAAGGTACGGCCCTTTCCAGTTCTTGACGTTGGATGGAGAAACCCGGAGTGCATTCAACCCTTCTTCTGTTGCCGGATAACGGCCATTATCCAGTTCAAAAGTATCGAGGGCAACACAAAGGTTCTCTATCTGAAGCTTGGCTGCACTAATACGGGCTTCTTCGCCTCTGCCCACAAGGCGGGGAAGCACTACAGCAGCAAGTATCCCTATGATAGTTACCACAAGCATTATCTCAATAAGAGTGAATCCTTTGCGATCCTTAATTGAACTCATCTGTTCCTCCGTGCTAAAATTAGCGTAATCCGCTGCTTACCTGAAATACCGGCAAAAGCATCGATAACGCTATAAAACATACTACTATACCGGCAAAAAGAATAATAACAGGCTCAAGCAGCGATGTCATTGTTTTAATGGCATACTCGACTTCGCGTTCGTACATCTCAGCTACCCGGTTCAAGGATGATTCGAGATTGCCTGTCTCTTCGCCAATTGCGATCATTTCTGAGACAAGGGAGGGGAAAATACTGCTTTGGTTGATAGGTTTTGAAAGCCCCTGGCCTTCTTTCACGCTTATGTAAATACGTTCTATGTCAGAGGAGAACAATGGGTTGTCTATTGAGTTCCGCGCGATACTCAAGGCATCAAGGATGGGTACACCATTGGAAAGCAGGATACTGAGCATCCGGATAAAGCGGGAGATGATATCCTTTTTTATAAAGGTGCCTATTATAGGTAAATGAAGCAACATGTTTGCCAAATACCGCTTTCCGCTTTCTGTTGAGTACCATTTCCTTGCTGCCACAATGCTTATAATCGCTGCAGGTATGTATGCCCACCAGTAAAACCGCAATACATTACTTAATAAGAGCAGTATTCGCGTAGGAAGAGGCATGGACTGGCCCAGATCCTGGAACATCAGCTCAAATCGGGGAATTACGAAGCTGAGCAGGAAAATGACACTTGCCATCCCAACAAACAGCATCACGACAGGATAGGCGAGCGCTGACTGGATCCTATAATGAAGTTCTTCTTCCTTTTCATTGAAATCAGCAAGACGAGACAGGACAACATCGAGTACGCCGGCAGTTTCGCCTGCCTGCACCATCGCCCTATACATTACGGGAAATACTTTGGGATAGTCCTTGAGTGCCTGGGAAAGAGATCTGCCTTCCTGAATAGATGCTGCTATTTCTTGGGTGATCTTAGCAAGCCCCTTGTTCTCTGTCTGGTTTTGAAGAACCTTGAGCGAACGGGCAAGCGGAAGGCCGCCTTTCAGGGAATCGGCAAGGCGGCGGGTAAAAACAACGATATCCTTATGGCCTATCTTTTTGCGTTGAAAACCGGTGAGAGTGCGAGACTCGTTGTGGGGAAGGATAGTGATTGGGAAAAAGCCTGATGTCCGGAGCTTGTTAGCAACGGCCTTTATGCTTTCTGCTTCGATCACATTGGAAACATGTTCTCCGGAAACGTTCTTCGCAGTATAGGAGAATAGGGGCATGAGAGTCCTTCGCGCTTAAGATTACCCCTGCTGCATCCCGCCAAGGCGGGACGCAAGACGCTGGGGTTCGCGTAATTAAAGAAGCCTCTGGTCCTAATCCCCCTTGCGGGGACTTCAACCGGAGGAGCTTCACTTGTGCTTCTGATACTCTTCGCTTGTAATGTCACCAGTCATGATGCGAGGAGTTAAGAATACTACCAGTTCCGTTTTGATCTTTTCGGATGACGTTCTTCGAAAGGGAATCCCAAGTAGAGGAATACGGGAAATAAAGGGAATACCTTCCGTTTTCTTTATTTCTTTTTCTTCCATAAGCCCGGCAATGATAATGGTTATGCCGTCCTTCACCATGACTGTCGTTTCAGATTCTGATGTGCGTACGATCGGGATGGGATTATTCTGCGAGGTTTTCAGTATTCTGTCTACGGAGCTTACTTCAGGCCTGATCTTCATCGTTATGAAACCATCTTCCCCAATTGAAGGCGTCACGAAGAGCTTCATGCCTACATCAACGAAATTTACCGATTCCGCAACAATGGGGTTGGTAGTAGTGCTTCCGGGATTCGATACCTGGGTAGTAACATAAGCCTCTTTAGTTCCAACCAGTATTTTCGCCTCTTTGTTTTCAATCGCAGCTATGCGCGGCGAAGCGACAAGATTCGTCTTGCCAATAGTCTGCAGCATATCGAGAACAGCGGTGAAATTATCAATACTGAGCGTGCCGACATTTAGTTGAATGCCAGTCGGCCCGCCAACATTTATGGCCTGCGGCTGGGAAAGATTGCTCAGGTTCCCTACCACTTTTCCTGCAATAACATTGTTGTTTACTTTATTGAACACACTCTCCCAGCTTATACCCATGTTAATCGAGTCGTCATGCATGAGTTGGACGATTTTAGCCTCTATGAGGACTTCCCTGTGGCGCTTATCAAGTGAAGAAATAAGCTGAGAGATCTCGGCCATCTTCTTCGTTGCATCAGTGACGATCAATTGGTTGCTTCGTTCATCTATCTGTATATCGCTGATATTAGGGCTGAGGGTATTCTTAAGTTTGTCTGCGATTTCTTTTGCTTTGGTGTAATTGAGCGGAAAAACCTTGGTTTCGATCTTAACGTCCAGCGTTTCGATCATCTTCTTCAGGTCATTAATATTTTCAGGGGTATCAATAATGATCAGTGAGTTTGACGCGCTATCGGCTATGATCTGTCCGATCTTGCTTTTTACCGAGGTGATCGTTTTCGCGATATTGTCTGCCTTGCCAAAGACTAAGTTTACTATCTCAACGATCGTCCGGTCGTAGAACTTTCTGCCGTATATCCTTTCGTAATCCTGGGCTGTCATGACCTTTATCACCTTATCCTCATATACATACGCAAGGTCATTCATTTCCAGGATCATCTTCAATGCATCTACAGCATTAACATCCTTCAAGTAGATGGTAACATTGCCTTTGACATTATTGCCCGCAATGATATTGAGCTCGCTTTTCTGGGATATCATTTTCAATACTGAGAGGATATCCATCCCGCGCAAGTCCAGTGATATGCTGGAAGACCTGATCTGTTCTTCTTGCCTGGGGGCAGGTTTAACAGGCTCTTGAGACTGTGCCGGAGTTAAAGCAACCGGCGTTGGCGGGGGGGGAGTGCTTACTTGCTGTTGAATTGCTGGAGTATCTTGATGAAGGGGAGTTTGCGCTGCTGCCGGGGTGGTGGAGGCTGCTGGTGCGGATGACGCAGACATTGGGGGTTCGTTCTTGAGAGTTTCTGCCTGCGGTTGTGGAGACTGGTTGTTTGCTGTAGACGCCGCAGGTTCGGGCTGCAATTGAGAGGTTTGCTCACTTGAAATACACTTTGCCTTAATTCCTAATGAACGAAAGAGTTTCTCCCATTCCTGTAACTGCATGCCGGATTTTGGTTCAAGATGGAGTTTATTGAATATTTCCACCCATTCAGCAGTCTGAAGAGTTCCTCTTGTCTGGAGGTTGATCTTATCGAGTGTCTCACTGGAACGGGTAAACTTTTCAATGAGAGGTTGTTCTGCCTGAACGCCGACCTCTTGCAGCACTCTTGTCCAATCAGATGGCGAATAATCCTTAATAGCAGCATGAGCAGATACAACAAGAAAAGAGAATACAAGAATGAGAATCAATGTGCGCATAGGCCCTCGCGAGATAGTGATCAGTGTCAGTTAAGCGGCGGCAATGATATATAAAACCCGGGTATTGTAATGCTATTGCATGTGGAGGGTAACAGTGAATTTTCCCTGGTAGTCAGCAACTATTTCACTCTTGGAGTCGCTGATCGATATGATCTTGGCATCATCAAGCGTATCATTCTCATAAAGGAAATACGTTAAACCCTTTTTGTCCTGCACTACTGCCTGTCTCCTGCCGTTTTCAAAGACGATCCCATTTAAGGTATAGTTCTGTTCAAATTCTCTTTTTTTGTTATTGAGAGTGTTTTGTTCTTCTGCGGTCTTCTGGGCATCCTGCCTCTCAAGCTCAGCCTTTCTCAAGGCTTCCAGTTCTTCTTTTCTTGATCTTTCATCAGATCGTCCGCTTGAAGGTACAACCCAAAGCGGCCTAAAAACATTACGTTTCGAGATTATTGAGTATTGCGAAAAATCGTTTTTGGGTGAGCCGAATGCTATTGTGGGTGTAATGAGTATAGCCCCCATGTAGAATACCCAGAGATGTGGTGTTTTAAGCATGCAAAAATTATATCAATATATGACGATAAAGACAATAGAATTTTGCAGAATAATGGAAGCAGAATAATGCCAATATTATTGATGTATTAGTGCCATGGGTATTAGCTTGCTCTGTACAGCTGCCATGCCCACCCAATAGGTACATGTCATATGCCACAAATCTGCCACAATGTATGCTTAGCTCATCATATTATTGTCGATAAAATAAAAAAAGTCGGCGGTTTAGCAAACCGCCGCACTAATCCAACTATGCGACCTCTCCATTTATGATTTCTGCTTTATTTTCAACAACTTGTAATATACTACCAAAAATTCCCCTGTTTAGCAATACAATACTTGCACAGAAGCACGTTCTTTCCCGC
>Ga0156536_1040_pt1 | contig 11621 bp, 3 predicted proteins | sample RifOxyB2_FD_111931 | JGI IMG/M metagenome (GOLD analysis project Ga0156536, IMG submission 111931) | Elusimicrobia bacterium RIFOXYB2_FULL_49_7 | reverse complement strand
CGGAAGCAACGGTTACGGAATCCGCAACAAATACGCCTTTCGCACCGATACCGGCAACAAGACCCACATCTTGACCCAGGGCGGGATGACCCGGACGTTCAAAACCCGCACCCAATAAGGCTTCCGAACACTCTTCCAGGGCAACGACGATTCGGCTCCCCATTTGCCCGGCACAACCGGCTACGGCTACATAAATCATGTTCACATCCTTACTATCGAGGTGGATAATACTTCCTCAGCACAGAGCACAAAAGCGCCGTCCCCTTTTTAATATCCATCAGGGAGGCGTTGCTGAAAGCCAATCGAATCCGTTCCTCTCCCTTCGCCTCAATGCAAAAACCGGCGCCCGTAACAAAGGCTACGCCGTGCTCGACGCATTCCTGAAAAACGGTCCGGGCATCAGCACCGGTCGGCAAGGTCAACCAGATAAAGAAGCCGCCCTTGGGACGGGTAAAGGAAACAGTCGATGGCAGCTCCCGCTCCAATACGTCAAGCATGGTTCTGCATTTGTCATGATAGACCCGGCGCATCGAAGCCACATAATGTGCACACAAGCCCCGTTTCAAATACTCGGCAGCGACCACTTGAGAAAAAGAGGGGGAACAGGCATCCACCGACTGTTTGGCCAACTCCATCTTCTCTTTGATCGTCTTGGACGCCACCGCATACCCGATACGAAAACCCGGCGCAAGCGTCTTTGAAAATGTGCCCAGATAAATCACGCGCTCATGGTCATCCATGGATTTGAGACTTCGATAAACCGTTTCCTCTCCCTCAAAAAACAATTCGCAATAAGGATCGTCCTCTAAAATCAGGAAATCGTGTTTCTCGGCCATTTCCAATAGAAGGCGCCTTTTTTCCAGAGAATAGGTGATACCCGATGGATTCTGAAAATTAGGAATCACATAGACGAATTTCAGCCGCGAGGAATGAAGTTTGACCGCTTTTTCCAACCGCTCCAAATCAGGTCCATCGGACAAGATAGGTACGCCGACTAACAAAGCCCGGAAACTTAAAAAAGCATTCATGGCCCCGATAAAACTGGGGTCTTCGACAATAACCACATCCTGCGGATCCAATAAAATACGGGCAACCAAGTGAAGGGCCTGCTGCGCTCCAGTGGTGACGATGAGATTATCCGAACCACATCGAATCCCCTTTTCCAATAAATAGGATGACAGGGCCTCCAGAAGAGGCGGATAACCGGGTGTGGGCCCGTATTGATAAGCCGCCGCACGCTGTGCCGGGGTCAGGCTTTCGATGATGCTGATGATCTCCGGATGAGGGAAATGTTCCTCATCCGGCATTCCCCCGGCAAACGTAATCAATCCCGGCCTTCCGAGAAGCTTCATGAGTTCCCGAATTTCAGAAGCCTGAAACGAACGGGCGATTTCAGAGAACCGATCGGCAGAATCCATGGTCAGGCAACCTCTTTCTTCTACTGAATCTTCATCTGCAATTCCGCCGGTATTTCCGCAATATCACCGCCCAAAGAAAGGAACCGTTTGTAATTGGCAATGGCTGCTGCGGAATCGTTCATATACTCAAAATACACATCACCGATCTTTTTATAAGCGTCCTTGTATGCCGGATCATGTTTGATGGCGATAAGAAAAGCCTTCCGCGCATTTTCTCCCTGACGGGCGGAAAGATAGGTCATACCAATGGCATAATAGATCGTAGGTGATGTCTTAAAGCGGGTTAGCGAAGCCTTTGCCATCTGTAAAGCCTCTTTCGCCTGATTTTTTCCGAGCAAACACATCAGCTGATAAAAAACCGGCTCATCATTGGTGGGCATGAGGGATTCCGCCTGTTTAAGATAGGTGACCGCCTGGACATAATTCTTGTCCATGTATAAGACTTTGCCCATGCCCAGAAAAAGCGTCGGATTCTTCGGATTTTGCTGAATGGCCTTTTCAAGATACAATTTGGCCTTGGGAATGTTCTGTTGATTGACATAACATTCCGCTAATCTTTCCGCCAGATTTTTATACCCTTGGTCCGTTGCGGCAACCAATTCGTAATGCGCCACCGCCAAATCGTAGTCTTTTTCGGAAAAGGCGATTTCACCGAGATTAAAATTGGCGTCAATGTTTCCCGGATTGACTTCAAGAAGTTTCTTAAAGACAATTTTAGCCTTTTTAAAGGATTTATCCCGCACATAAATCATACCGAGCGTTGCGATGGCATCCGGGGTTCCATCAACCTTAGTAAGAATTTCCTCTAAAATCTGTTTTGACTTTTCAATGTTACCCTGACCATAGTAGGCGATACCGAGCTGCATTTTGACTTCGTTAGTCGCTTGGCCGCTTCGCGCCAACTTATCAAGAATAGGAATGGCCAAGGCTGATTTGTTGTTTTTATTATAAACGCCTATCAATTCCATCATGAGCTTGATATCATTCGGCTTTCCGGCATACGCCTGAACCAGATAAGGTTCCGCCTCTGCAGGCCGTCGTGAATTAACATACAAACGGCCCAGTTCCGCCGTCAGATCGTAATCCGTGGGATTCGCCCTAACGGCCACTTTTAGGACAGGTTCGGCCTTCTCAAGATCACCCTGTTTCAACATCAGAACGGCCAGATCCTTCAGCGCCCCCGGATCCGACGAATTAATCTTCAACGCCGACTTGAGGCATCGGATGGCAGAAAAGAGATCATTGTCCTGCTTGTAAAGCACGGCGAGCATTTTGTAAGCCTCATAATTTTTCGGATCAATAAGGACAACCTGCTCAAACTTTTCTTTGGCCGCCTCCTCATTGCCTTGAACCGTCAGAAATATCTTACCCAACTTAAAAGCCACCTCCGGCTGATTAGCCTGAAAACGAAGCGAGGAGCGAAGGTAATTGATGGCTTCCTGTGTCTTGTTTTTCTTTAATAAAAGGTCCGCCTGAAGATTGAGTATCTCCACATCGTCTTCCTTGACCGCCAAATATAAGGTATATTCCAAAATGGCCTCATCATACTTCTTTTGACTGTAATACATATTCCCAAGACCGCGATGAGCAATAGGATTCTTTGAATCACTTTTAAGCAGCTGCTGATACAGCACCGTCAACTGATCGGTCATTTTCAACGCTTCATACAATCCGACCAATTCGGTAACGGTTTCCATATCCTTCGCGTCACCTTTATAGGCGTTTTCAAGGAAAAGGCGAGCCTTGGCCAAATTTTGCTTGCTCTTATAAAGCATTCCCAGCGACTTGTTTAAAGGAATATCATTCGGCGTTGTTTTCAACGCATTGAGCAGATATTTCTCTGCGCCGACGTAGTTCTTCTGTTCAAACAATATCCGGCCATAAAGCGCTGACGCACCCGGATGACCGGGTTTGGCGGAAAGGACCTTCGACAGGTTCGCAGCTGCTTCTCCGCGTTGGCCATCGGAATATTGTAGATTGGCCAATTCAAACAAATAATTGATATTGTCGGGTTTTAATCGAATAAGCTGCATTAAAACAACGCGTAAATCCGAGGCTTTTTCATATCCCGCTCTCTTATACAGCGCCAACAAGCGTTCCTTGATGACGGCCTCCCGAGGATAGCCGACTTCCAAATCCTTGTAAACTTCGATAGCCAGAGGATCTTCGGCCCGTTTTTCGTACAAGTCGCCTAATTGCAAGCCGACCTTCATATTGCTCTTATCCTGTGCAAAAAGCGCTTTTAATGCTTCAAGCGCTTTTCCATATTGCTTTTTGTCGGTGTAAATATCGGCCAACATCTGATAATAATCCTTATTCTTCTGGGGACCCATGTCTTCCAGAATCAAAAGCGCCTGCTCCATTCTGCCCAGTTTGTAAAAAGCCTCGGCCACCTTGAAATTCTTCTTCAGTTGGGCCGGATCCGCCTTCTCAAGGACTTCAATGTACTTGATCGCCTCATTAGGTTTCCCTATCGACAGGAAGCAATCCATTAGAACCGCGGTAATACGCACTTCTTTGGCACCATCCTGCTGCAATTTCAGTAATATCGGTATTGCAGCCGCATAGTTCTTTGCCGTGTAATGAGCCTCGGCATATTTAGCCGCATATTCCCGATTCCCCGGCTGGAGCTTAAAGGCCTTTTCATAGTTGAGAAGCGCCTGTTCGTTCCGGTTCAGAACCCGGTAAAGTTCACCGAGATAATAATAGGTTTCCGGATTGCTTGGATTCAGGGAGAGCGCCTTCTTAAGATGGTTTTCGGCCTTGTCATATTCCTTGGTATCAAGGTAGGCTTTGCCGATAGCCTTGTATCCCGCTTCGCTTTTAGGCTTCATTTCGATGATGCGCTGAAGGGTTCCAATGGCTTTTTTCTGGTAATTCATGGCCAGATAAAGTTGCCCCACCATTTCCAGAGCATCGATATTGTCCTTTTGATAGACCAGAACCTTTTCATACGCATCCAACGCACTGGTGGAATCCTTTTTAGCCAAATAAACCTTGCCTAATTCCTGATAAACCTCGGCATCCTTTGAATTGATATAAATTGCCTTCTTGTAGTAATCAACGGCCTCCTGAAGCCTGTTTTGCGTAAAAAAGAGTCGGGCCAATGTCTTGAAAGCATCAAAACTTTCCCCCTTGAGTTCAAGCCCCTTTTTAAAAGAAGCTTCCGCCTCCGCGGCCTTGCCGACTTTGAGATATAAACCGGCCAGTTCCAGGTAAGCATCGCCCGCCTTGGGATTCATTTCGATCTTCTTTTTTAGATGAAGACCCAATTCGTTTTGGTTGCCGGCAATTCGATAGAGCTCGATTAATTTATCCAAAGCCGACTCATTTTTCGGATCTAGTTGAAGAACCTTGGCGTAAAGCGGAATGGCCTGTGCGACCACCTTGGTGTCATAATAGCAGGTCGCCAGGGCCAAATTGGCTTTGAGCGAACCGGGATTCAACTTCACCGCAGCCGCAAGTCGAATAAGGGCCGTCGGATACGATTTTTGATCAAGATAAATCTTTCCCGACAAATACAGCGCCTCTTTGTTGGCCGGATCAACTTTGAGGACCTGGTTAAAGGCATTGACCGCATCTTCAATCTTCTCGTTTTTCAAATCCAATTGGGCCAGTTCCATCCAAGTGGATACCTCTTTCGGATTCATTGATGCCCTCAAGACTAAAATCCGTCTGAGATCCTTTTCATTTTTATTTTTTCGGTAAATATCGGAAAGGTTTTTCGCCACCTCCGGATCCTTTTTCTGGGAAAGATAGGACTCGTAGGTGGACACCGCTTTATCCTCATTCTTGATGGACAAATACAAATCCGCGGCTTTTTTAAGCAAATCGAACCGATTCTTATCCGATTTAGCCGCTTCCAAGTAATGATCAATGGCATTCTTGACATCCTTGTCCGCAAGAAAAATATCCGCAATCATTTCCTGAGCATCCGCATTTTCCGGATGGGTTCGAAGCACATTGTTCAAAATCCGTTTAGCTTCTTTGCCCCGTTTCAGATTGTAATAAAGCCGCCCTATCTCAAACTCCTCTTCGACAAGCTGAGGTTTATTGGCCATGACCAGATCAAACTCTTTAACGGCTTTCTCCTCCGCCTTGAGAACAAGATAGCAGCGTCCCAAATTGGCATGCGATTCAAGATCGTCGGGTTTGGTTGCAAGTAATTTGACATAAAGCGGAACCGCCTCCGTAAACAGTTTGGAACGATAGTCCGCATCGGCTAACTGTTTCAAATAATCCAGATTGTCCGGTTTCAACTGAATGGCTTTTGCAAAATAAGCCGCCGCTTGTTTCGCGTTATCCTGGGCAAGAAAAACCTGGCCAATCATATAGTAGGCTTCATCCAGCTTGGCATTAAGGGATACTGCACGCAACAACTTCTGCTTGGCGGCCGGATATTCGTTAAGACGAAAGCTGGCGCGACCCGAACGGAAGACGTATTCCGCATTCTCCGGTTGGGCTTCCTGAGCCAAATCAAAGAAAGAAACGGCCTGTTCGTAATCCTTCTTGTTCTCATAGAGGATACCCAATTGATAGGCCGCATCATGAGTATAGGGGTCACTCTCAACCGCCTTATACAGGTGAGCCGCCGCACTATCGAGATTCTTATCGTTTAAATAGATAAAACCAATCCGGCGCTCGTACTCGGCCGGCTTCTCGGCGTTCAACGCAATGGCCTTCCCGTAATGAAGAACCGCTTCCTTGGATTTCTTTTGGGCTTCATACAATTCACCCAATTGAATCTCGGTCTGACTATTCTTCGGATCCAGCTCCGCCAACTTCAACAGCGCTTTTTCCGCTTTATCCGGCGCTTTCTGTGCCTGAGCAAGGGCAGCGAATTTACGCCACACCGCCTTATCGGAAGACTCCAGTCTGAGGAGCGTTTCATACGCTTCCATCAACTTAGCGGACTGCTGGTTTTTCTCGTAGATATCCACCAACGCACGTGCGGCTCGACTATCATCCGGCTTAATGGTAAGGACCGTTCCATACTCAGCAGCCGCCAGCGAAGCCGTGGCCTTATCTTGGGCATAAGCAAAACCCAACATGCCATGTAATTCAACGTCCTTGGGGTCTTTTTCCAAGGCGGCTTTCAGAAAAGACAGGGCCTTGGGATAAGCTTTTCCCACAAAATAAATAGTTCCGATCATTTTGGCAGAAGACTCCATATTCGGCTTGAGCGCATGGGCCGCCAACAGAAACTTCAGAGCCGGTTCAAAAACCTTGGCCTCATAATACAGAGAACCTAATTCATACTGATAGGCCTCGTTCTTCGGATTTAATAACACCAAAGAAGTCAGCACTTTTTTCAGGTTTTCCTTGTCATTCTTTGCCCGGTAGATATCATACAGCGCCGTAAGTGCGCTATTTCGAACATTGTTCGGGGCACCGGTCGCGGGACTCACGGCAATACGATTGAGAACATATTCGGCTTTTTCCGTCTGTTTGATGGATCGGTAACACAAGCCGAGGAGAAGGTATTGTCCGATATCGGCATTTTTAGAAGCCGTATAAACCTCGAGTGGAGAAATGGCTCTGGCACTGTCCTGAAGTGCGATAAAATATCCCGCCAATCTAAGATTGGATTGCGGAGAGGCTTTCATGGTAAGCAGCTTCTCCAACTTCAACGCGGCCTTCTTCAGATCCTTCTTCTCTTCATACAGGTCCGTTGTCATCATCAGCGCCGTCTCGTTATTCTCATCCAACCCCAACACCGCCTCGTACGTCGACAACGCCTCATCATTCCGCTTCTGAGAACGGTAAACCCCGCCCAACTTCAACAACAAATCCTTGTCCTTCTTCCCAGAAACCTCCATCTTCTTATTGTAAAGCACTATCAACCGAACAGGATCATTCGCCGACTCGTAAAGACCTATCAGCTTATCCACCACCATCCCGTCATTCGGACGGCCCGTCAATACCTTCTCGTATTCCGCTGCCGCAGACTTCCCCTTCCCCGTCTTCTCCAACACCTGTGCATAATGAAGACGCAAATTCAAATCCTCCGACCGCTGCGCCACCGCGGCACCCAAATAGGGCTCCGCAGCAACAAACTGATTCAAATTATAATAACTCTCTCCCAATACGTACGCCCCGTCCCCATCCTTCGCATTCACCTTCATCACACGCAAATACGCGTCCGACGCCTCCTTGTAACGCTTCGCCTCAAAATCCATCTTCCCCTTCTGAGCAAGATAAACCGCATTCAAAGGCTCCGCAACCACCAACTTCTCAAGTACCGGATAAAGCGCCGCTCTATTATTCTTGGATTCGTAAATCTTCTTCAACGTCAGCAAAACACCCTTGTCCGCTGCGTGAACCTTAAGATAAACCTCATACGACTCAGAAGCCTTCACCGGATCCGAATCCGCCAAAAGATCCCCTATCTCCTTCTTCAACTCAGGCTCCGCCTTCAACACATAAAGACGCTCCAATATATCCGACGCCTTCTTATCCTGCTTCACCCGCTTGTACAAATCCGCCAACGTCCGAAGACCCTTCCCGTCCTTCGCATTACGTTCAACATATTTCTCCAATATCGGCAGCGCAGACTTGTCGTCCTTCTGCAAAATAAAAGCCATGGCCGCTAAATAACTCGCCTCAAATCGTGACGGGTCCAACCGGTTCAACTCATTCAAATATTTCACCGCATTCTTGTCATCCGATACCGCTATGTAAGCGTTCACCAACCGCTCCAATACCAACGCCTGACCCGATTTCTGAACATTCACCTTCTCCAAATAAGGCAAGGCCGACTTCAAATCCCCACCCTGATAATACGCCTCCGCCAAACCCGTAATCGCTTCTTCCCGATGCGTATTCAAATTCACCGCATTCAAAAGAGGAGTAACCGACTCCTTCCATTTCTTCGAAGACAAATAAAACTGACCTATCTTGAAAAAAGCCTCCCCATTCTTCGAATCGTACTTCACCGCCTGCTCATAAGCCGATACCGCTTCCGCAGACTTGTTTACCCCCTCCAACGCAACCGCCAATACCAAATAAATATCACCCAAACCATCCTTCGGCTTCAAACTCAATACCTTCCGTATAACCACTTCCGCCTTGTCGTAATCCTTATGAACCAAATAACAACGCGCCAATAACACCATCTCCGGCAACGCCGCCTTCTGCACCGCCGTGTAACGCTCCAACGGTGCAATGGCGGCCACGCTGTCCTTGAGAGTCATGTAAAAAGCGGCCAATCGGGCATTGCCCTGGGCCGAAGGCGATAAAAGAAGAAGCGCCTCCAGTTTTTCAGAAGCTTTTTTGATGTCCTTTCGCATGTCGTACAAATCTACAAGGGCCTTAAGCGCGACCCTATCTTGATTGTCAAGGCTGTATATTTCTTCGTATGAGGCAAGCGCTTTATCAAAATTCTTAACCTCCATATATAGACCAGCCAAAACGGAAAGCGTCTTCTTGTTTTTCCCGGCTATCTCTAAATACTGGGTATAGACGGCAATCATTTTATCCGGAGAACTTTGTGCGGATTCATACAGAGCAATCAGGCTTTCCAATATTCCTTTGTCGCCTGGACGGAGCTTCAGCAGTTTTTCGTATAACGGGATAGCCTCGCCGTATTTTTTATTCTTAGCCAACGTCATCGCCAGATGGGACAAGAGTAACGAATCATCCGGATTCTCCTGCAGCGCCTTGTTCAAAGAAGGCTCTGCCATGACACTATTCCCCAGACGATATTGGGTTTCTCCGAGATAATAGGCAATCTTAGGATATTTGGGATTAAGCTTAGCCACCTCGCTAAACGAGTTGGCCGCCTCTTTCAGGTTGCCCTGTTCGAATTCAATCATCCCTTTTTTGTAATGATATTCCTCTTGCTTGGGGACCAGTCCGGCCAATATTTTCAGGAGGGGATAAGCTTTTTCAACATTTTTTTGCTTTTCATAAATGGAAAGCAACGCCTCCAGGGTCTTGCGATCCTTGGCATCACTTTTAATGTAAATGGCATAGGCATCCGCTGCCCGCGATTCGTCTCCTGCAGCCAGGAACAGATCGCCTATCTCCTTCTGAATCCCCGGCTGATTACGTAGTTGGTAGAGTTTGTTGAGCGCATCCGCTGCCGCAGTATGGTTTTTGCCCTTGATTTCCAGGTCAGCCAACATGCGAAGAGCCGATTCATCCTTGGGATTTCGTTCAAGCACGCTCAGGAGTAGGGTCTTGCCGAGTTTATCATTTCCGGTCCGAAGAATAGCCAGAGCAGCCTGCATGTCACCGCTGAATTCCCGAACCACGATATCATCCGGGAGCAGTTTGAGATAGACCGCAGCCTGGGCGGCCTGCCGCAACTCAAGATAGGATTTAACCAATTTGAGGACCAATCCCGTATCGGACGGCGTCTCTTTGTATAATTCCTCAAGATAAATGACCGCCTGCTGGTAGTTTTTGAGAAGATAGTAAGCTTTAGCCAGACCGCGGGTCACTTCGGCCTTATGCAGATCAAACGCCTTCACTTTTTGCAGGGCAGAGATGGCATCCGACCATTTTTCTTTGCCCAAATAAGAGGCTGCAATGTAAAACCAAGCCTCGCCAAGATTAGGATTCAACTTGACCGCAGCTTCGTAAATTTTTACCGCTTCGTCTTTTTTTCCGGTGCGAATCAGCGTGGTGGCATAAGCTTCGTAAAGCTGCCCGAGATCGCCTTTAAAGGCTGATTTGTTAGACGCACTTTCCCGATAGATTCTTTCCAGGACAAGAGCCGCTTTATCGTCTTGCTTCACCGTTAAGTAGAGCTTGCCTAACAAAAACAATCTATCCAAATCCTCTTTTTTCTGGGCCACATACCGTTCAAGGGGTTCTATGGCTTTAGCGGAATCCTTGGCATCGAGATAAAGCTGGGTTAACTTGAGATTGCCGTCCAGAGTCGGCGATATTTCCATCAGTTTTGACAGATAATTCGCAGCCTTGTCCGCTTCGTTTTTCGCTTCATAAAGCTCCACCAAAGCGGTATAGGCCTTAACATTCTCCTTGTCAAGACGAATGACCTCTTCATAAAGCGAAATGGCTTTCCCCGGATTGCTTTGCCGGTAGATTGTGGCCTGCTTCATCATCATGTCCGGGTCTGATTTTCCCGTCAATTCCTGATAGTCTTCATACAGTTTCACCAGCCGGAAATCTTTGGTCTTATCCTTTTCGTATAAGGCAATCAACTTGGAGATTACATCCGGGTTCTTCGGGTTCAGATTCAGCAACGTCTCATAGGTGGACGCCGCTTCTGTCGGTTGCTTAAGAGCCTCAAAAGCCTCTCCCAAGTGGAGAAAGAGCGTCTGAGAATCAGGATTTTCCACTTTAGCCTTCTTTAATGCCTCCACCGCGACAATCCAATTGCCGGTCCGATAAGCCGATTCCCCGAGAGGATAGGCATTTCCGTTGTAACCCGGAGAAATAGCATCGACCTCCTTGAATTCGGAAAAGGCCTCTTTGTATTTCCCTGCACTGAAATCCAGATTACCTTTCTTGAAATGGTAATGCTCGTTTTTGGGTGCAATATCAATTAATTTTTTTAAAGTCCCATACAACTCATCCGTTTTCTGTTCCTTTTCATAAACAAGAGCCAATTCATCAAGCGTCCGGCGAAAACGCACCTTATCGGTCTCCTCTGGTTTTAGCTTGGCATATTGCTCAAGATAAAACAGCGCTTTAGCGGAATCCCCCATCTCTTTGAATAAATCAATGGCCTGTCCAATGGACTCTTTTGTTGGAGAAAGCGCCGCATATTTCTCAAGTGCCTGAATTTCAAGCTTCTTGTCATTGGTAATCGAATAGATTTCACGGAGCAAACGCCACGCTTTGGCTTCGTTGGGATTCTTGGCGACCACGGCCTCCAGCACCTCCCGTGCTTTGGCATAAAGCTGTTTTGTAAAAAGATCCTCTCCACGTAAAAGAGTATTCTCATCAACCTGGGCTGACGTCACAGCCCCTTGAATTGCCGGTTGCGAGTCCAAAGTAGCCGCATCCTGGGCTGTGATCTGGATCACACAAAACAGAAGAATTAATATTGATAGAAGCTTCATGAAGGAACTCCTTTGAGTAGGGATTGATAACTTCATAATTATTAAAGAGTTATAAATTAATACGGTAATAACATACATATTCAGTCCTTTGAGTTCAATAAAAAAATGATATGAAGAAAGAAAAGATGCCTATAAATTGGAAAATCAATCGAGTAGGAGGCGGGAGGTA
>Ga0156536_1046_pt5 | contig 11677 bp, 3 predicted proteins | sample RifOxyB2_FD_111931 | JGI IMG/M metagenome (GOLD analysis project Ga0156536, IMG submission 111931) | Elusimicrobia bacterium RIFOXYB2_FULL_49_7 | reverse complement strand
CATTTGGAGCGGTTCGGCCTGCCGGGCAAGACCCTCCTCGGTTCCGATTCCCATACGCCTACCGGCGGCGGTATCGGCATGTTTGCCGTCGGAGCGGGTGGATTGGATGTGGCGTTTGCCATGGCCCAAGGTGGTTTTTCCGTGGCCTATCCCAATGTCGTGCGCGTGGAGTTGGTGGGCTCACTGAAACCCTGGGTTTCGGCCAAGGATGTGATTCTCAAAATGCTTGAGATGCTGACGACCAAAGGCAATGTGGGAACCGTGATCGAATACGGCGGTCCGGGGGTGGCCTCCTTAAGCGTACCGGAGCGGGCCACCATCACCAATATGGGGGCTGAGTTGGGTGTGACCACCTCGCTTTTTCCGAGCGATCGCAATACCTTCGAATTCTTGAAAGCGCAAGGCCGGGAGTCCGGTTTTGTCGAACTCTTTGCGGATCCGGATGCCACCTACTATAAGCGGCTCACCCTGAATTTATCCGACATTGAACCGCTTGCCGCCAAACCGCATAGTCCTGATAACGTGGCTTCGGTTCGTTCTCTGAAAGGGGTTCGGGTCGATCAGGTGGCGGTTGGTTCGTGCACCAATTCCAGCTTCCGCGACCTGATGATGGCTGCAAAGATGGTGGAAGGCCGGAAGGTGAAGGACTCGGTCTCTTTTATCGTGGCCCCGGGCAGTAAACAGGTCCTGCGCATGATTGCGGACAACGGTGCTTTTTCAACGTTATTGGCTGCCGGTGCCCGCTTTGCGGAAAATGTGTGCGGTTTCTGCATCGGCAACAGCCTTTCTCCGGGTACGGCGGGCGTGTCGCTCCGTACCAGCAACCGCAACTTCGAAGGCCGAAGCGGAACCCCTTCCGCCCAAGTCTATCTGGTGAGCGTTGAAACCGCGGTAGCCTCTGCGTTAACCGGAGAATTTACAGATCCCCGCACATTGGGGTTGGACTGCCCCTCTTTTCAACCGCCGGAACGTTTTACGTTGGATGATTCCATGATTGCTTTGCCGCTGCCCCTTGAAAAAAGGGGGGAGGTGCGTATTGTGCGAGGGCCCAATATCGGTGAGCCGCCTTCCAATACCCCCTTATCCGATTCCTTGCAGGGTGTGGTGGCCATCAAGGTGGGCGATAAAATCACCACCGACCACATCATGCCTGCAGGCGACAAACTGAAATACCGGTCCAATATCCCGGCTTACTCGGAATTCGTTTTTGCCGGCGTGGACCCTGCGTTCAGCGGCCGTGCCATGGAGAACAAGAGGAAGGGAATCGCGAGCATCATTGTCGCCGGACTTTCCTACGGCCAGGGCAGCAGCCGAGAACATGCGGCCATTTGCCCCATGTATCTTGGCGTCAAGGTGGTGGTGGCCCGTTCCTTCGAACGGATTCATACGGCTAACCTGATCAATTTCGGTATTTTGCCTTTTACATTCGCCGACCCTTCGGATTACGATAAAATCGACCGGAACGATGTGGTCGAGTTGCCGGATATCCGTGCGCGGCTTTTACGCAAGGAAACCGTGGAACTGCGCAACCGGACAAAAGGAATCGGCTTTTCGCTGGTTCATTCGCTCACGGATAAACAAATCGACATCCTTTTGGCCGGCGGAAAACTGAATCTGGCCCGACGATAAACGGAAAACACCCACAGGAGTTCTTATCATGACAAACGGAAGCATTATTACCCTCAAGAACGGAAAACTGATTATTCCCTCCCATCCCATCCTTCCTTTTGTCGAAGGAGACGGTACGGGGCGGGATATCTGGGCCGCTTCGGTTCGCGTTCTCGATGGTGCCGTGAAAAAAGCCTACCAGGGACGGCGTTCCCTTGTTTGGAAAGAGGTGCTGGCAGGCGAGAAGGCTTTCCAGCAGACAGGAGAGTGGCTGCCCAAAGCAACGGTGAGCGCTTTCCGCAAATATCGGGTCGGGATTAAAGGACCGTTGACCACGCCTATCGGCGGCGGAATCCGCAGTCTGAATGTGGCCTTGCGCCAGCTGCTTGACTTGTATGTGTGTCTTCGTCCGGTGCGCCATTTCGCCGGGGTGCCGAGTCCCGTACTCCATCCCGACAAGGTGAACATGGTCATCTTTCGCGAGAACACGGAAGATGTTTATTCGGGCTTGGAGCTCGAGATGGGAAGTGTGGGTGCAAAAAAGCTGATCGCTTTCTGTAAAAAGGAATTCGGCTGGCATCTCCGTTCGGATTCCGGCATCGGGGTGAAACCTATCAGTCGCTCCGGATCCGAGCGACTCATCCGGGCCGCTCTGGAATATGCTATTCGCAACCGACGAAAGAGCGTCACGTTTGTTCACAAAGGCAATATTCAGAAGTTCACGGAAGGTGCTTTTATGAAGTGGGGTTATGAATTGGTGAAACGCGAATTTTCAAAACATTGCATCTCATGGGCCGATTGCAAGGGCGAGGTGCCTTCCGGAAAAATTCTGGTCAAGGATGCCATTGCCGATATCTTTTTGCAGCAAATTCTCACCCGGCCGTCGGAATTCGATGTCATTGCGACCATGAATCTCAACGGCGACTATTTCTCGGATGCGTTGGCAGCCCAGGTGGGGGGGATCGGTATTGCCCCAGGAGGCAACATCAATTATAAAACCGGCCATGCGATCTTTGAAGCAACGCATGGTACGGCCCCGAAATATGCGGACTTGGATAAGGTGAATCCGGGTTCCGTGATTTTGTCCGGAGAAATGATGCTCCGGTATATGGGCTGGACCGAAGCTGCTGACCTTATTGTACGGGGGTTGGAAAAGACCATTGCCCAAAAGAGCGTGACCTATGATTTTGCCCGTCTTATGAAAGGGGCAAAAGAACTGAAATGCTCCGAATTTGGAAGCGCCATCCTGAAAAACATGTAACGCGGTCTGCTCACGGTCCTTTTCATTGAAAAGGACCTTCGCATCTTACTATCTTTTCAACACGTTAACTTATTAAAGAACAGGTTTTTACCGGGAATCCAAACCTCCGCTGTTGAGCAAAAAGATTTTCCTTTTTATCGGGATATTGTTCTGTCTTTCCCAGGCAGGCAACACCTCGCTGGCTCACTATCGCTTCATGCCGAGCCAGCGTTATCTCTTGCCTGCTGAATCTACTTTTTATCCTATTTCTCTTAACCATCCTTATCCGGCGTATCTGACCACGACTTGCAAAGCCATCCGGGACACTCTGTTTGTGGATTACCGGAAAAAACAGGTGGAGTTGGTGCGCTATTATGTTTCCGGTGTTCGGGAAGGAGCGCTTTCTTCGGAAGCAAAACCCCTACCCGGGACCCTGCTTTTCAGCTATGCCTTCAATGAATTCGATGAATACATGGACTATGTGAACAGTCTTCAGTTCCGTGAAGACTGGAAGAGCGGCAGTCCTTTTTATAATCTGGTGGAAACGAAACGGGATGCCTTCAATCTGCTCGACATCCAGATACCCGTTAAGATGCCGGCCTGGGCGCGCCGGGTGGTGGGTTCCGAGGGGCCAAGACTTACCATCAGCGGCCGTTTCAGGCTCATTCTCGGGGGGAACAGCCACTGGAAAAAAGGGGCTGAAAGTATTGAGAACCAGAAGGAGGGGTGGCCTGATATTTCGGTCAACCAGGAAATGAATTTTACGGTTACCGGTAAGATTGGTCGGTTAATCAATGTTTCAATTTCAACGGACAATACTCAGGACGTGACCGACCAGCTCAAGAAACAGTTGAAGATTCAGTACAAGGGGGAGACCGAAGAGGAGCTGGAGGATGAAATCGTGCAGGAGGTGGAGGCCGGATATACCAGCTTTTCCATGCCGGGCGCGGAATTCGACGGTTACTCTGAAAGTCATGAAGGGCTTTTCGGTATCAAGGCGCGGATGAAGCTTGGGGATCTGCAACTGACCACCATTGTGTCTCAGGAAGAGGGACAAACGGAATCGAAAAAGTTCAATCCCAGTCAAAATGAAGAGGAAAAGGTTTACAGCGATTTTGATGTGAAATACGACAAGGTCTTTTTTCTGGACAGCAACTACTACCATTATTATTATCGCGATTATTTCAAGTCAAGTCCGAAGAAACCGCCTAAAATCACCCGGATTGTCCTGCTGAAAATCGATCCCAATGTCACGAAACAAAGCTTGGATACTAAACCCAGTGATGAAAAAAACACCTATCGTAATCTGGCGGCCGGTTACTATAAAATCCTCAACCGTTTTGATGCGGAAAGCGGCAGTCAAAGCGATTATACGGTTGACGAAGAAAATGGAATCATTATTCTTAGGGTGGCGCTCAGCAATGATCCCGGTGAAGAGTTGCTTGCCTACTTTGAGACCGCGGATGGGCGCCGATCCGAACAAGATTCGCTACTTCGATATTATTATCAAAATTCCGCGGTGCCGGAGTCCGTTTTAGTGGAGGGGCAAACCATTCATCCCTTTCAGCTCAGACCCAGCGATTTTCGGAACGATGACTGGCAATGGAGACTTTCCTGGAAGACGGTGTATGATTTGGGATTTATTGAAGAACAGAATCGGGGTCGTGTCAAAGTCCGTGTTCAGTACCATGATGCGAACAACCAGCTCCAGGAGCGGGCGGTCATTGATGGCCGCGATACCCTATTGTCCGATTATTTCGGACTCACGGAAAAAAACGTGGTCAAGGTGAAGGATGGGCATATATTTAATTTTGACGAGGAATTGCTTATTCTGCCGGCCCAGCTTGGCCCCATGCCTTTTGCGGATACAGCCCATATTCGCGCGCCCTTAAAAACGAACGGAACGATATATCAATATACCAATTATTATCTTCCGCCGGATAAGTTTTCCGAGCAGTTTGCAATCACGATTACAGCCGTTCGAAAAGCAAGCAGTTCCATTTCATTGGGTGTTATCAATGTGGTGGAAGGTTCTGAAAAGGTGATGCTGGGCGGAACGCCGCTGGTTCGGGATGTGGATTATGTCATCCAGTACGATGTGGGGTTAATCACCCTCATCTCGGATAGGGCCCTGACTTCCATGAGCGAGATTAACGTTGAATTCGAGTATGCCCCTTTCTTTATTCCGGAACAAAAAACCTTCATGGGTGCCCGGTTGGAATATCAGCTGCCGAATATCGGCACCGGTTCCTCCATTTCCGCCTCCTTCCTCCGCAAGAATGAGACTTCTCAGGATAAGCGGCCGCAACTGGGCCGCGAACCCTCTACCAACATGCTTTTTGACATCAACGGGAAACTCGGTTTTGAGCCCGACTGGATGACCCTGGCGGTCAATAAGCTCCCGCTGATTAATACCGAAGAGAAATCCTCGTTTGTCCTTTCTGCGGAATATGCGCACAGTATGGTGACGCCTAATACCAATTCACGTAAAGAAGCGTTGGTCGACGATTTCGAGGATGCCAAGACCCTCTATTCCCTCCAGTTGTCCGATGCGCTTTGGCATTGGGCCTCTCCGCCCGACACCGGTGTCATCGGTCGTTTTGATTCCCTCCAATGCTGGGGGGGGAGTGGTCGGGAAACAGGGGGGCTGCTCAAGGATGTGGGCTGGTTCGCCTGGTACACCCGCGATACGACCCAAGTCTCGATCTGGCCGGGATCCGCGAATAATCAGACACGGTGGCGTTTTCTCGAACTCCAGATGCGACCGCATGAACGGGTTAGGGGCGGAGGACCGTCTGAGTCCTGGTTTAAGAAGGGTTCATGGGGCGGTATGATGGCCTCGCTCGGTTTGGGGGTGAAAAATCAATTGAACAATGCCCAGTTTCTGGAGATTGTCGTCAAGGTTGAAGAGGGCGCAAAGGATAAAGGTGTGCTGCATATTGATTTGGGTCAAATCAGCGAAGATTTGCGTATTCGCGAAAGGAGCGGATGGGAATATGGCCGCGATACCACCACCATCGTGATCACCAATACTTCTCCGGATAACCAGTACAATGACGAATGGTATCTGGGTGCCACGGTCACAACCACTCGAAACGATTTGGGACTTGATATGCGACCGGATGCAAACGAGTGGTTTTTTGCTCCGGTTCAGTTCGGTTCGTCCATTGTCTTTGATACGATTACAGCGAATAAGGTTTCCGATCCGGCGGGGGATAATTACCGGTGGCAGGTGGGTAGCACGGATTTTATGTCTTTTAACGGCACTCAAAACAATGCCACCGGCGCCAATGCGGACAGCCGCAAGCTCTATGCACCGGACAATGAAGATGTTTTTACCTCCAACAGCCGGGTGGATAGGATTAATAGTTATTTCCATTATTGGATTGATTTGAATAAGGACAGCCGGTTGGATGGAGAACCCTATTTTGAGAGCCAAACACGGACCGGATGGCGTTTGTACCGTATCCCCTTAACCGGACGAAAAGTGACGGGAAAAGCCTTTCTTGATTCCATCCCTTTCAGGATCGGCAATGCCAACTTGGCGGATGCCAAAGGCATCCGGCTATGGATGGACAGTCTGACCGCCCTCACACGGATCCAAATTGCCAAAATCGAGATTGTCGGCAATAAATGGAATACCAATCTGGTTTCTGCGGACTCCGCTTCCGATACGGTTCGGCATGCCAAACTCGATGTGTCGGTCATCAATACCGTGGATAATCAGTCGGAATACACCCATCCCTCCTTTGTGCCGCAGTATTACGATGATAATGATGAAAGTGTCAAGGCACGGGAGCAGTCCCTCATGTTGACCTATGACTCTCTAACCTTGGCTCAGCCGGAACGGCGGGCTGTTTATACGACGCAGCTGAGAATGGACTTCCGGCTCTATAAAAAATTGGTTTTTTACTATAATCCTGTGGAACGAAAGCGGAACAATCTGTCGGACAGCCGGGATCATGTTTTCCTCTTTTTCCGGTTCGGCACGGATTCACTGAACTATTACGAGTATCGCGTTTATCCCGGGCAAAACACAAGCTGGGATTCCGTTACGATTGATTTGGTGAAAATCGCCCAACTGAAACAGCTGGCCTCGGAACATCGCGTCAATCTGACCGACCGGGTGGATACGTTGGCCGGGAATCTCCGGGTTCTGGGCGGCCCCTCCATCGGCAGCGTTCAATGGATGGCGTTTGGTTTTCAGGTTGATTCCAATCGGGTCATCTCCGAAAACGATATCTATCGGGGCCGTTATTATATCGATGATGTCAAGCTTGTTGAGCCGGATGAAATGACCGGCAATGCGGCTCGTGTCAATTTCAGCGGCCGTTTTGCGGATGTCCTTGATTTTTCAACCGGGACGTATTACAAGGACGGCAGTTTTCTCCGCCTATCGGAAAAACGGCAGGGGGCCGGCCAATCCGAGTTCTCAACCAATATGACGACCACGCTTCAGATGCATAAATTCACCCCGGCCCGCTGGGGGTTGTCTCTGCCGCTGACAGTGACGACCAATACCAATATTGTTCGTCCCCGCTATATCACCAATTCCGATGTATTTCTATCCGACGACGGGTTGTCGGACATGGCGCCCGAAGCGCTTGCCTTTCTGGTCGGCCGGGAACCGGAGAAACCGACCGCGAATGAGGGTTTCAGCAAACGGTATGAAACCATTGCGGTCACGCGTTCCCTGCAATCCTCCTACAAGAAGAATACGGAATCCGATCTTCTTTTGCTTAATCTGACCGCTGACCGCTTGGCGACCAGCGGCGGCGTCTCGGTGACGGATAAGCGGGAACCCAGCCAGGATGCCAAGAATTACAACTATACCAATTCTCTGACCTACCGTGCTTCGCCCAAGGGGGAGACCAGTGTCACCCCCTTTGTCAATAGTCAGAGTCGCCTTATGCGCGATCATTTTTCGGATTTGAAACTTTATTATTATCCAAAGACGCTTGATTTCAATGTTTACGACGCGAATTTTTTCCGTACGCATACCTCGGTGCATGACTACGCCGCAACCTATGCGGATGAACGTTCGGCCAGCAGCACTTTCGGTATGAAGATAAGCCATTCCTATGATTTGAATTTGCCGATTCTGGATTGGAAACATTTGAATATGGGATTAACCCATTCCAACCGGGTTGATCGGGATCTGAATGAAGCGGCCATGGCGCAGCAAGGTTTTCCGGCGGGACAGGTGGTGCGGTGGGATCCGAACTTTTTGCTGGAAAACCGTTTCAGTCTCTTTCCTCAACACTTTATTTTGAAGGGTGAGCAGAATAATACTCAGGACTTTTCCTATTACGTTGAGCCCTCATTTGTTTCCTGGCTCAAGCATGATTTTGACTACCGCTCCAATTACAGTCACAATGTGGCTCTCCAAAAACAGGGAGATTCCACGCATGATTTTCTTAATCTCAGCCAGGGAACTCAATTCGGCAGTGATGTCCGATGGATGTTTGTCGATATGCTCGACAAGGCCTTTTCCGGTTCTTCCACCGTGTCCGGGACGTCTCCCTTTAAAAAGATCAAGACCTTTTTTGATTATCTCAATTTCAACCAAATCGGGTTTAACTATTCCGTGGATGTTTCCCGTAAAGTCTCCAATCTTATGCAGGTCCCGTTAAGCCCGAATGGATTCTTCGCTTTTCGCAGCGGATTCTACGGACTGACGCCCTACAGTCTGGTGACGGGTGATGATAATGAATATCTTTTCGGCGGATGGAAGTTTTTGGATCGTGCAGGCAATCAACGCTATTTCTTGACGGGTCAATCCTCTTCGGACAAACGCGATGTAAAGCAGAGCGCCGGCACGAACATGGGACTGACCTTGCCGTTTTTGTTGAACCTTAATCTAAATAACCGATTGTCTTTCAGCCGCAATTATTATGAATTGGTCCACCAGACCACAGTGGACACCTCGGTGACCTTTCCCGATTATCAACTCACTGCCACCTTGCCGGATCTGATGCCGGTTTTCAAAAAGATACCCATTTTAAGGGATCGCTTAAGCCGCAGTACCGCGAGCAGCGGCTTTTCTTACAAAAAAACACTGGGTATCCGGTTTAAACCCAATGTGGATTCGGTCCGTTGGGAGGAGGCGGCCTTTGATTACGGATTATCCCCGTTACTCCGTCTGGACATGGATTTAAAAAACAATATCCGTTTGTCCAATCAGCTTGATTGGACTCGGAGGCTTCAATACCAGACACAGGAAAACAGCGAGGGAACCGAAGATTATCACATCGCGGATCAGGTCACCTTATCTTATACCATTCAAAAGAATCGGACCCTCCGCCTCCTCTTCTGGGATCTTACGATGAATAACCAGCTGGATGTGGGCACTAACTATCAGTATGCGCTGGATTGGTCCTATAAGTGGCCTACTCACGGCGGCCGGTATAAAAGTTATGTGGAATACAATTCAAAGACGCCCGTTTATGTCCGAAAAGTCAGAATGAAGAAAATCGGCGCCAATGCCAAATATCATATCACCAACAAGATGAACGCGGGCGGAGAATTCAGTTGGAGCAAGAACGCGGACATCACGGCCAGTGATGATGAAGCGGCGGAGGATGCCAAGATTGATTATAATATCGTCGTTAACATTTGGGTTGAATGGAATTTTTAACCCGCTAAAAGAAAGAAAAAGATGAACAAAGAAATCCTGATCAATGTGGCTCCGCACGAAAAGCGAATCGCCATTCTGGAAGATCGAAAACTCACGGAACTCATCGTGGAGCGGCCCGACCAGAACCGCGTGGTGGGTAACATCTACAAAGGGCGGGTGGTTAATGTGCTGCCCGGTCTTCAGTCCGCCTTCATTGATATCGGGCTTCTCAAGCCCGCGTTTATGAACCTGTCGGATATGCAGGAGCGTTCTCTGCGGTACCGCTCCGAGGACGGGGAGGAGGCGCTCTTGTCCGACGAACAGCCGGATACTCGGCGCCGCCTGAGGATTGAACATCTGCTCAAAAAAGGGCAGTCCATTCTGGTACAGGTGATCAAGGAGCCGCTCTCGACCAAAGGGGCGCGGGTCACCAACGGTCTTTCCATTGCCGGACGCTTCCTGGTTTTGGTGGCGGGCACGGACTTTATCGGTGTGTCCAAGAAAACGCGAGACCGGGGAGAACGGCGGCGGCTTAAAGATCTCATCGCTTCCCTCAAGCCGGACGGGATAGGCTTTATTGTTCGAACGGTCGCCTTCCAGAAAAGCGATCGTGAATTCGAGACCGAGATTAAGAACCTGGTCGGACGGTGGCAGGAGGTGGTGAAACAGACGGAGAAAAAGGAGGCGCCGGCTCTTCTGCATCAGGAGGAGCGTATTACGTCGGCCACACTGCGGGATCTCTTTACCGATGCGGTGAGTCGGGTGTTGGTGGACGATCGGAAGGAGTATCAGCAGATTCAAAAGGTGATCGGCCGGACCACGCCCGAACTGTCCAATCGGGTCATTCATTATGTTGAAAGCCAGCCGTTGTTTACGGTCTTCAATGTGGAGGAGCAAATAGAAAACACCTTGGCCCGCAAGGTCTTTTTAAAAAGCGGAGGATATCTGATTTTCGACTATGCAGAAGCCATGGTGGTTATTGATGTCAACACCGGGCGTAGTCAAGGCCGGCGGAATGCGGAGGAGACCATTTTCAATACCAATATGGAGGCGGCGCGGGAGATCGCTCGGCAGCTACGGTTGCGGGATCTCGGCGGACTCATTGTCATTGATTTCATCGATATGATGGTCATGGAGAATCGCCGTAAATTGCTGGAAGAGTTTCACAATATTCTGAAAAAGGACCGTGCACCCTTTAATATCGGAAAGATCAGTGAGTTTGGTATTCTGGAAATGACCCGCAAACGCGTGAGGGAGAACCTTATCCATTCCTACACGGAAATATGCACGGGTTGCAGCGGTACGGGCCGCATCTTTTCAAAGGCATCGGTGGTATCGAGTATTGATCGTTTCATGGGATATGTCCGCAATATCCTGGGTTTCAAAAGGGCCCGGTTGGTGGTCAGTTCCGCACTGGCGGCCTATTTCTTGGAGGATCGAAAGACCGTACTAAGGGAGATTTCCAATGCAGCGGGCATCAAAATTGATCTTGAAACGGATCCGGAGCTGCCCATGGATAAATTTAAAATTTTTGATAAGGATAAAAAGCAGGAATTTACCGAATTGTTTTAATTTCCTCCAAAGCAGATACGTTTTTAATTGCATTATTGGGGTATTTTGTTTAATTTAGTGAATGGTTGGTTCGTATACCGAATTAAACGATTAAGCCAAAGAGGATCCCCTATTAAACAATTCCTTCCGGTTATTCTGACCATGGCGATTGCGGCTTCTGCTCTTACGGTTCCATTTGACGTTTCAAATTGGTGTGACGTTGCCCGCGACAGCGAAACGGTCACAGCCGGATTTCCCTTGCCGGTCGGCGCGGTAAGTGATTTATCCAAACTTCGTGTAACGGATGGAGCGGGGAACACGGTTCCTGCCCAATTCCGGTCCTTAAGCAAGTGGTGGGTTGAAAAGAACACCGGGAAGACAGCGAACCCTTCCACAAAATGGGTCCTAATGGACTTTCAGGCGAATGTTGCCGCGTCGAATAAAACCAGCTTCAATCTCAAGGACGACTACACCGGTTCTGTACCAACAACCGCGCTTTCCGTGACCGATGCGGCTGACAAAGTTACGGTGACCACGGGGCCTCTCAAATTCACGGTTTCCAAGCAGCACTTCAACCTGTTTGACGAGGCCTGGCTGGACGCCGACCACGACGGTTCCTACGAGGTGTCGGAAAGAATAGTGGTATCAAACCTTGCCAATGG
>Ga0156536_1129_pt5 | contig 11806 bp, 8 predicted proteins | sample RifOxyB2_FD_111931 | JGI IMG/M metagenome (GOLD analysis project Ga0156536, IMG submission 111931) | Elusimicrobia bacterium RIFOXYB2_FULL_49_7 | reverse complement strand
ACCAATGCCAATACCGATGATCGCCATACACCCTATGCCTTTGAAAAGCAAACCGCTGCATTAGATGCTCATCCGGATATTGCACTGGTGTATGGAGATTGTTTTCGCTCTCATGTTGAAAATGAAACCTTTGTACAAAACAATCGGGTAGAACATTATCGCTATCCCGACTTTCTTCCCATTACAGCGCTGCTCCATTTTCAATTCGGGCCGCAACCCATGTGGCGGAAGAGCGTGCATGACAGCATGGGTCTCTTTGATCCTCTGTATAAAGCAGCCGGAGATTATGACTTCAATCTCCGTTTGGTTCAAAAATTCAAAGCACTCCATTTGAACGAGCCGCTGGGTCTTTTCCTGAAAAGTGCCACCTCCATCACCCGGCGTGACAATACCATGCAGGTAGAGAATGACCGGGTATCCGCCCGCTGTCGCGAACCGGAACTGATTGAAGCATTATATGCCCTCAGCGGCGTCCCCACAACCACCAACCGAGACAAAGCGCGACTTCACCTGGACTTAGGCTTACGCGCCCTTGAAATCTACAAGCCGTGGCATCTGGGCCAAGTCTCATCCGACATCAACTTGGCACTCACCGCTTTTGAACGGAGCCTGAGACTGGATCCCGAGTGGGATGCCCCCAGCTTCAATATCGCCCGAGTGCTGACACTCATGAAACGGCCTGAGGATGGCAAACGGATTCTTGAAAAATGCGGCCGTCCTGATCTGATTCCAAAATTAACGACCTCTGCCTTTATCCCTTCCGGGCTCTCCCTTCCCACACAGAGGCAGTTGTCCTGTCTTGATAAACCAATCCCAACCCATGAACCCGTCATTACACCTTCCACATTATCCAAACCGGTTGCTGCCGCAAAAAAAATACGGGTGCTCTTTGTCAGCCATGATTTTCCTCCTTTTCGGTATGCAGGCGTACAAAACTATGCCCTCTTTTTAGCCAAAGCACTTCAGCAATCCGGTTCAGTCGACGTGGAAGTACTCCATCCCGAATTCCGAAACAACGGCACCCCTTTTACCATCACGGAAGCTGAATTTGAAGGAATCAAAATCCACCGACTCCACAAACCCAAACATGAACCGCTTACCCCGGAAATCGTTAAAGACACCCACGTGGAAACCATTGTCAATACCTTCCTGGACAATCACCCCTATGATGCGGTTCACTGTCACAGCTTTGGTCAACTATCCGCTGTCGTTGCCGAATGCATGCAACGCCGTAACATCCCCACCCTGCTGACACTTCATGATTGTTGGTTCCTCTGCCATTATTGGTTTTTGGTCAAACCCAATACCGAAACCTGCCAAGGCCCGGATTCAATGCAAAAATGCGTCACCTGTCTGATAGCGCAGTCAGGCTTAAAAAACCAACAAGATAAAGCGGAAAAATATCTGACCGAATTCCTCCGGCTAAGGCAAGATTATTTGCGTGCCGTATTCAGCCGCTTTCATCGGGTCTTTCCGGTCAGCCGTTTTATCAAGGATAAGTACGCTTCTTACGGCCTCTCCTCTCATGAAGTGGTTCCGCTCGGTATGCAGACGGTAACGCCTCTGCCCAGACAACGGCACGATTCTCTTAGAGTCGGTTTTATCGGTCAGGTGCTCCGTCACAAGGGAGTCCACACCCTAATCCAGGCATGGCAGAGCATTGACACCGGTTCAGCCGGATTAATTATATACGGCAAATCGTTTGATAATGATTATCTGAATCTGGTTCATCAACTTATCGCTGCTTCATCCAATATTGAATATAAAGGCGAGTATCGACAGGATCAACTTCCAGCCATTCTTTCCGATCTCGATGTGGTTATTGTGCCGTCACTCATGGAAAGCTATTCCCTGGTGGTTCGTGAGGCGTTTCAGAACGGTGTTCCCGTACTCGTGAGTGATGCCGGGGCGCTGCCCGAAGCCGTTGAACCGGGTCTCACAGGATTGGTCTTTCGTGCAGGGGACAAAGCGGATCTGGCGGATAAACTCAAAGCCATCCTCACCCAACCCGGACTCCTGACCGCCTTCAAAAACAATCTCAAACCGGTCCGAACCATTGATGAAGATGCCCGCTTTTTTACAGCCCAATATCAACAACTTCTTTCTGCCACGTCATCAATCACTACCCCGCTTCAGGCAAAAGCCCCATGCTCTCCATCGGTAAAAAAACTGGTCGTCCAATTTTATATTCTAAAAAGCGTGCATTGGCCCATGTTTGACGCGCTCTATCAACATGTCAAGACTCAGCCGGAGGTCGGCGAAATCATCTTCTGCCTCCCCTTTCTGCCCGGCTTACTTCACAGCAACAGCGATGCCCTGATTCGCCATCTTTTGGCTCAAAAGGTGACCCTCACTCGCCATCCCAAGGAAAGACCGGTTGACATCACCTTTGTCGCCGACACGCTCGCAGGAAAAGTGCAGGGATGCGGCAAAATCGTTAATGTGGGGCATGGCACCATTTCCAAAGGTTATTATTTCACCGAAAGTCTTTGGAGCGAACGGGAGAACTGGGCGGATCTGCTTTGTGTACCCGGCCCCTATGCGTATAATCAATTCGCCAAAAGCCTGAAGACCCGTGTTGCTGCAACCGGCATGCCCAAGATGGATCCGGTCTTTTCCGGGAAATTCACCCGTGCCAAACTATGCGCCACCTTTGGGCTGGATCCCAAACGGAAAATCATTCTCTATGCACCCACCTTCAATATTGATTTAAGCTCGGTCTATCATTTTGCCGACAGGTTCGCGGAACTTGGCAGCCCTGACAGGATTCTCCTGATCAAATTACATGGTTCCACCCCAGGACCAACCGTAGAGCAATATCGCAAGCAGGCCACTCCGGAAAGCGGCATTTTCTTTATTGACGATCCGGATATTGCCCCCTATCTTGCCCTGGCGGATATCATGATATCCGATGTTTCCTCAGCTTACATGGAATTCATGGCCCTGGACAAGCCGGTCATTCTCTACGATAACCCGAGTACAAACCGTTATCATGGATACAACCCGAAAGACATCGAATATCAATGGCGCAATCTGGCCACCCGGATCAATGACTTTGATTCTCTTAAAAAGAGTTTGAATGAAGTGCTGGCCAGAGGCGATGATAAAAGCGCCATTCGAAAACAGCATGCTTTACAACTCTTTTCAGACCAAACCGGCCATGCTTCTGAGAAGGTCTTTGCAGAAGTCAAAAAGCTGTTGCTTGACAATGAAACCAGAAAGCCGTTGCCCCGTTTTTCGGTTCCGGTTGTTTTAAAAGCCGACAACCTCTTTCTGGTCCGCTGCCTGCTTCACCACATTCAGTTTTACGCCATTCTGCCAATGGAAGCAGTCATTTTTGTACAGGATGATTCTGTTGAGGTGCAGGAATATCTGGAATCACTTCGCCTGTTTAACCAATTTGACAGCCTTATCATTCAATCTGTTTCTCAAACGCTTTCAAAAGAAGAAGCGCGGTTTCAAGCAGCACAAGCGTGCACCGGCGATTATCTCCTTTTCCTCGACGAACAAATCATGCTCTTCAGAGCCTTTGATTACCTGATTTATAAAACCCTGAAAGCGCATCCGGAAACAACTGTTTTGACATCCTTGACAACCAGCGGCGTTTCAGATGTGCGCAAGTTTCTAAAAGAGGCAAACCTTAACGGTGGTCTTGAAAAAATCTCCCAGGCCTGTCTTAATCAATATCAGGGCCAAGCCATTGAACAGACCCGTTTCCCGCTTTTACCCGGCCTGCTTGCTGTAACCCGATCTCACTTCATGAGCAGTCAGGTTAATGCCTGGATTTCATTTCAAAACACCATTCTATCAAACCCGATTACTGTGGCCCTCTCTCTTTTCACCACGCGGCTCGAACTGCCGGACCTGACAGAAGTGACCCGCTTTTTCAGAGAAAACCAGCGACTGGCCATCAGCGACAAGATGGCGCTATTGCCCAAGCTGATGAGTACTTATAAAATCTTTCCCTTTCCAGACCTTGCAGAACAGATTCTCCTGACCATGGCTGCTGTTAAAAAAGAGGCGCCTGAATTGACTGCTTTGGCAGGTCAATGCCGACTCATGCGCTTTTACGACCTGCCGCTTAAAAAGCGCCTTTTGGGACTATTTGCCCATGTCCCGACTCTGGTCCAGGAATTGCAGCAAGAGATAAATCTTCTACGACCTCTGTTGCCCAACCCGACCGTCCCCTCCGTTGTTTTGCCAAAACGGATCCTCTTCTATTTCTTTAAAAACGTTCACATTTCCATCCTGTTGCCCATCTACCGCCGACTCAAGGAACGGTATCCCCAGATAGAGATGGCCTTTTCAGCTTATCCGCTGAAACCGGAAATTCGGGCCGGATTGACGCCAGAAGAGAGGACCATCCTCTCTTCTATCGGCGTCCCATTGCTCGATGATCCGTTCTCCTTTAAACCGGATATCACCTTTATTGCCGACTCCATCTACGAACTGCTGGCCGGTTGCGGAAAGTTAGTCCAAGTAGGCCACGGGGTCTTATCAAAAGGCCAATATTATACGGATACCGCCATTGCAAGACGGGAAGAAAAGGCGGATCTGGTCTGCGTACCCGGCTCCTACCATGCGGAAATGATGAAACGGATTATTACTAAACCGGTGGCAGCTACCGGCATGGCCAAGATGGACGCCCTTTTCAGCGGCCGCGTCAACCGGGCCTCTGTGCTGAAAGACCTGGAATTGCCCGAGGAGTGGAAATTCATCCTCTTTGCCCCGACCTTCAATGATGAACTCTCCGCCATTCCGGATACGCTGGAGCGGATTGCGGAAATCATTCCAAATGAGAATACCAAACTGGTCATCAAACTGCACGGCTCCACCAAACCGGAGTATGTGGCCATGTACCGCAAGCTGGCCGAACAAAATCCGGCCATCCTTTTTGCCGGCAACCTGGAACTGACCCCCTTTATCGCGCTCTGCGATGTCTGCATTTCCGATGTCTCATCTGCCATGATGGAATTCGCAGCAATTGACAAACCGCTGATACTTTTCAACAATCGGCGGTGGAAGGAATACAAAAATTACAACCCGCAGGATATCGAATTCCGCTGGCGCGACATTGGCATTCAAGTGACCAATCTGGAAGAAATGAAAGCGGCTGTTATTCAATCCTTTGCCAATCCGGCCGAATTTTCCGAAAAACGGCGCTTGTATACGGAGCAGCTCTTTGCCAACCAGAAGGATGGCCAAGGAAGTGACCGGATTTTGGACGCGGCCTTTGAATTGATGGGATCGCAAAATACGATACCATCAAAATAACCTCTAGACAGTACATTGCACCGAATATGAACTATTTGATATGTTAAAAATGAAATATAAAACAGGCCACCCTCCTATTTATAGGGAGGGGAAAGGGGTGGGTCACGGGGAATTGGACCCGGCATGATTAAAAATCTGTCAATAAACAGTAATTATTGCCCCCATCCGTATCTGCGGGTTATATTTTATCGACAGAAAGGCAACACCTATGAAACATAATGCCATCATTCTCGGGGCCGGCAACTGGGGCACCACCCTGGCCATTGAATTCTCCGCCTGCTGCGATGTCCGCCTCTGGACCGAAAACAAGGAATATGCGGATGCCATCAATGCGGGCCGCGAAAACAAACAGTTCCTGCCCGGCATCAAACTGCCCGACGCCCTCAAAGTGGAGCCCAAGTTCTCCTCGCCCATCACCCCGGACACCTGGGTGGTCATGGCCGTGCCAAGCTCGCAGATGGTCAACGTCTGTGCGGAACTGAAGCCTCATATCCAAAAGGGACAGATTGTCATTAATGTCAGTAAAGGCGTTGTGTCCCATACCTTAAAAACCATGAGCGAAGCCATTGAAGAGGCGCTGCCCGGCATCAACATGGTTGCTTTAACCGGCCCTACCATTGCCCGCGAAGTAGCTGCCGGCGAGCCTGCCCGTGCGGTGCTGGCCTGCCGCGATGTAGCCACCCTGCTTCTCCTCCGCAAAAACATCAAACTGCCCCACCTCTCCTTTGAAATGAGCCGCGATGTCAATGGCTCCGAACTCTGCGCAGCATTAAAGGGTATTGTGGCCATTGGGGTGGGCATTGCGGATGGACTGAATCTCCATTCGAATATCCAAAGCGTGATCATGACCTACGGCCTAAATGAGTTCAAAAAGATTGCGGAATTTTTTCACATCCCGGAAAAAACCATCTACGGCTTATCCGGTATGGGAGACCTCATTACCACCTGCATCAGTCCGGATTCACGGAACCGCCGCTTCGGAAAATTGCTGGGACAAGGCGTTGCCTTGAATGACGCGCTCAAACAAGTGGGGATGGTGGTAGAAGGGGTCTCCATGGCCAAGACCATTGTGGAACTGGGCCACTTCAACCTGAATATTCCCTTATTTGAAGGGTTGGCGCGAATCATTTTCGATGCGCCGAAAGACGTGTATAAAGAATTGATTGGTACGATTAATTCGATAAACTAAGTGGGCACTTCGACAACTCAGTGCCCGAAATTGAACAAACTAAAGAAAACAATAGAAAAAATGGACGATCGCGGGATTCGTCAAAGTGCTCGAAAAAAGACGAAACAAGAAAAATAGGCGGTCGCTGAGCCTGTCGAAGCGCCGCCTAATGAAAGTTCATCATGCAAGCAGTCATTCTTATTGCCGGAATGGGCAACCGCCTCAAGAGCGAGACCCACGGACAACCCAAATGCATGACCGATGTGCAAGGCAAAAGCATTGCAGAACGGCAAATTGACAATCTGCTCTCTGTGGGCGTTAAAGATATTCTCTGCGTCACCGGCTATATGGAGGAAACCGTCAAAGCGTTTCTTCTAAAACAATACCCAACGCTTCGCTTTGTCGACAACCCCCGCTTTGCTGAGACCAACACCATCTACTCGCTCCACCTTGCTTTTCCAGAGCTGACAGAAGATTTCTTTTATCTGAACGGGGACGTCATTTTCAAGCCCACCCTGCTCCAAAAACTCCTCGATTTTTCAGGCACCGGGCTGGCTGTGGAATTCAAGCCCTGCGGAGAAGAAGAGGTCAAAGTCGCCCTCTCCGGCAATCGGGTCACCCAAATTTCAAAACAGGTTCCGCTCGATATTGCCAAAGGCGAATTTACCGGTATTGCCCTTTTTCGAAAAACCATGCACCCGGCCTTCAAAAAAAGCCTGGCCCATGAAATTGATGTCAAGCAGAATGTAAAGGATTATTTCGAACGGGCCCTGGATGCCATTGTAAGTCAGGTCGCGCTGACGGCCATTGATATTGTCGGTGAACCCTTTGTGGAAATCGATTTCCCGGAAGACCTGGCACGCGCACGAAAATTGATTTTATAATTTTTCTTCAGAACAAGCTTCAAATACCTGTTTCAATATCTTGGGATGAAGAATCTTTCCTGCATGGAAGGGAAGCACCATCCGTTCGTTTCCGCGCATGTAGATACGATGGCTACCCTTGCTACGTATCAAGGAGAATCCCGCTTTAAGCAATACCTTTTCAGCCTCTACAGCGGTAAGCCTATCAAGCTTAGGCAACCATCACCTCAAGAGAAGTAGTCAGAATTTCAGTACTTAAATAAGAGTGGCGTTCTTCCGGTGACAAAGTTTCAAGATACAATTCAATGGCTTCACGGATATTGGCCATCACCTCATCCAAGGATTCCCCTTGCGAATGACATCCTTCCAATTCCGGACAATAGGCGAAATAACCGTGCTCATCTTTTTCAATAACAATGCTGACTTTATAGGACATAGAGGATTCTCCTTACAGGGTCTAATCAAAGATAACATTTGCCTCTCTGGAACGCAAATCAACGCTCAATCTTCTTCATCGCCGTATCTACCAACAACATGCACTGAATACTGTCCGGTCTTTTAAAACCCCACTCCGCCCCTGCTATCATCAGTACCTTGGAATAGACTACCCCGCGCACCGGATTATCACACTGAACCGTGGAAGAGATGATGCCTCTGCTTGGATAGCCGGTTCTGGGATCAAACAGGTGATGATATCGCACCCCATCCTCAATAAAATAGCGCTCATAATCCCCTGAAGTGATAACACAGCCATTTGCCACCTTTTCCAGTGCAATGGCCGTATCCGGTCGGCGAGGATCCTGAACACCAATAGTCCATAAAGAACCATCCGGCTTGGGCGAACCGGCAATCAGGTCGCCGCCCGCATTAATCAAAAACGATGGGATGCCATTTCTCCTGACGATGTCGGCCATCCGTTTCAGGGAGACCCCTTTTGCATAGCCGCCCAAATCTATCATGGTTTCCGGATCGCTGAAGAAAAGCGTATCGCCGGACACACGCACCCTCTCCCACCCGATATGAATGCGCGTGGAATCAATTTCTCCCTGCCTCGGTTTTCTTGGAGTCTGGTCGCTTCCCAACCCCCAGAGCCATTTGATGGGCCCGATGGTGATATCGAAAATCCCTTTTGTTTCCCGGCAATACGCCAGCGCCTCTTTGACCAGTTCAGCGGTCTCGGAATCCACTACCACGCGCAACCGGTCAGCCCTGTTATTGATGGCCAAAACAACACTGCCCGGTTTAAACGGGCTATATCGGTTTTCAAACCGGCGGCATTCCACTTTAATGGAATCGATAATGGCATCTGCCTGTTGTTTGGATGGCGCAAACAGGGTCACCTCTACCAGGGTGTCCATGGCAAAAAATTGATGTTTGTATTTCTTCGGTCCGAATAGGCAGCCTGCAAAAAACAGGAGGGTGAATACCACGAAAAAACGGACGAACATGGTGTAATTATGGTTTATTGTATCTTCGCTTTTCAAGAATGTTCATGTTTTGACTCTAACTCCTTGAATTGATTATCTTTTCACCTATGTCTGACCCGCTGTTTGACCCTCATGACAGGCAAGCCATGCTCTTGGCCCTGCAACAAGCCCTTTCCGTAAAAGGGCAAACCGGTGATAATCCGGCTGTAGGCGCAGTCATTTACAAAAAAGACACCATCATTTCCACAGGAAGAACCCATCTGCCCGGGCAAGATCACGCTGAAGCGGATGCGCTTAAAAAAGCGGGCTCCCGTGCAAAAGGCGCTTCCCTTGCCGTCACCTTGGAACCCTGCTGCCACATCGGCCGCACACCGCCTTGTACGGATGCCATCCTGAAAGCGGGAATCAAAAAGGTTATCAGCGCTGTTAAAGATCCTAATCCTAAAGTCGCAGGCAAAGGCTTTGCGCTTCTGAAAAAAAAAGGGGTACTTGTTAAGCAGGGGTTGTTTGAACAGGAAGCAGCAGCCATCAACGAGGATTTCTTCACCTTCATTCAAACCGGCCGCCCGTTTGTCACCCTGAAAGCGGCCATGACCCTAAACGGTCTGATTGCCGCAGATTCCGGGGACTCAAAATGGATATCCTGCGAGGAATCCCGTCAACTCGTCCATGCCCTGCGCTCGGTTCATGATGCGGTGCTCATCGGTCTGAACACAGCGCTCTGCGATAACCCACTTCTAACGGTGCGCACGGTCAAAGGCCGAAATCCGATCCGCATTATTCTATCGGACGGAAAAGATCTGCCGCGTTCTTCTGAACTGGCCAAGAGCGCAAAAGAGGTGCGGACAATGCTCATGACCCCCAAACGAATCGCCCATCCGACCATCCCGTTTGTGGAATACGTCTCTCTGAACCATCGGTCTCAACGCATGCCTGTTTCCGCCATGCTGACGGCTCTGGGCAAGCTTGGCATTAAAAGCCTTCTGGTGGAAGGCGGGCGTTCGGTCCTGACCGATTTCATCGACCAAAAAGGGGTGGACCGCTTCTGTTTTTTCATGGCCCCTAAACTGCTCATGAGCGGCCTTCCTTTGTTAAGCGGAAAAAAAACCGGCTCCATAAAAGAAGCCATTGCCCTGAAAGAAATGACCGTTCGAAAAATCGGCAATGATCTGTTAATTAAAGCAAGGCGTGCGTAACGTATGTTTACGGGCATTATTGAAGAAATCGGCACTTTAAAAAGCGTGACTCACCGGAACCGAGGCCGTGAACTTTTCATTGCCTGCCAAACCATTCTATCCGACCTTAAACCCGGCGACTCTGTTTCAACCGATGGTGTCTGCCTTACTGCGGAGAAAGTCGCGGTCGACGGCTTCATTGCCTTTGCCTCTCCCGAAACAATCGATAGAAGCACCCTGAAAGAAGCGCGACCCGGTCTGAAAATCAACCTCGAGCGGGCGCTCCGACTATCGGATCGATTGGGCGGCCACCTGGTTTCCGGCCATGTGGATACCACGGCCGTTATTTTGCGGGATGAACGAAAAGGGGAAAGTCTCGAACGTACCCTTCGAATCGACGGACCTCTTTCCCGGCAAATAGCGGAAAAAGGGTCCATCACCCTCGATGGTATCAGCCTGACCGTGGCCCGTAAAAATGGAAATGAGATAACCGTGGCACTGATTCCTGAAACCCTGAAACGGACCGTCTTTGCAGAAAAACCGATTGGCAACCGGATGAATGTGGAAACCGACCAGGTAGCAAAGTATATTGAATCCCTCTTATCCGCCGATCGAACGGGCCTGACCGAACACAAACTGAAGGAGTATGGATTTTGAACCTATTTTCCTCTGTTGAAGACGCTCTCAAGGATTATAAAAAAGGCAAACTCATCATCATTACGGATGATGAGAATCGCGAGAACGAAGGCGACCTCTGTTGTGCGGCTGATAAGATAACGGCCGAAAAGATCAATTTCATGGCCAAGTACGGCCGCGGTCTCATTTGTTGCGCCCTGTCCGGCAACCTCATCGACAAGCTTTCCATTCCCATGATGACGAACGACAACCGTTCCGCCTTTGGCACCGGATTTACGGTCAGTGTGGATGCGGCCAAAGGGGTCAGTACCGGCATTTCGGCACATGATCGGGCGCTCACGATTAAAGCACTCATCGCCCCGCAGGCCAAGCCGTCGGATCTGGTCTCTCCGGGCCACACCTTTCCGCTGCGCGCCCAGGAAGGCGGCGTACTTGTACGGGCGGGCCAGACCGAAGCCAGCGTGGACATGGCTCGGTTGGCAGGTATGACCTCCGCGGGTGTCATCTGTGAAATCATGAATGAAGACGGGACCATGGCCCGCATTAAGGATCTTCACTCCTTTGTCCGAAAACATAAGCTCAAGGTCATCAGCATCAAAAGCCTGATTGAATATCGTTTTAAAAAAGAACGGCTGATCAAGGAAATCGCCTCACCGGACATGCCCACCCGCTTCGGCCGCTTCAAAATGCATGTCTACGAGGACCGTATCAGCGGGCACAGCCATTTCGCTCTGGTCTCCGGCAAAATCAGTCCGGATAAGCCGGCCCTGGTCCGGGTCCATTCGGAATGTCTTACCGGCGATGCTCTCCACTCGCTCCGTTGCGACTGCGGAGAACAACTCGAATGTGCGCTTCTTGAAATCGCCCGACACGGCGGTGTCCTCCTCTACCTAAGGCAGGAGGGACGGGGCATCGGCTTTGCCAACAAAATGCGCACCTACGATCTCCAGGACGGCGGTCTGGATACGGTGGAAGCCAATGAAGCGCTGGGCTTTCCGGCGGACAAACGCGACTATGGCATCGGCGCTCAAATTCTTTCCGATCTCAACGTGCACCGCATCCGGCTCCTGACCAACAACCCGCGCAAAATCTATGGACTGGAAGGGTATAATTTAGTGATTACCGAACGTATTCCCATCCGGATACGGCCGAATAAAAGCAATGAACGTTATCTGAATACCAAGAAGAAAAAACTGGGTCACCTGGTTTAATCGGAGGTCATTATGACAAAGAAAATGGAAGGCATGCTTTCCGCCAAAGGAC
>Ga0156536_1252_pt2 | contig 11872 bp, 11 predicted proteins | sample RifOxyB2_FD_111931 | JGI IMG/M metagenome (GOLD analysis project Ga0156536, IMG submission 111931) | Elusimicrobia bacterium RIFOXYB2_FULL_49_7 | reverse complement strand
TCTGGATACCCAGCTTTTCGAACATTTCCCGTATTTTGTCGGCCTTTTCACGAATATCCCCATCCAGTTTTTCAAGTGCCTCAGCTTTGTCGGATAAGGCCCCTTCGACCTGAACCGATGCCTTGTTTTCAGCGGTCACACTCTTTTGCGCCTGAGTATCACCGGATTCTACGTCCGTGTTTTCGTCCAATTTATGAGACAACGTTTTTTGAAATCCCGTTTCCGTTTTCTGACATTCCGATTTCTCGTTGCTTGCTTTCAGCGGCATAACGCTCTTGGGAGCCTGTTCCGGAATAGTGGGAAGAAGGGTTTCGAGTTTCATATTCAATTGACCTTTGTATCCGTTAAAAGTTTGCTGATTTTACCGGCCCGCTCCTGGGAGATGCGTCCCATGGCTGCCATGATCTTCGCTTTTTGCCGATCTTCATCAATACGCCGTAGGATGCGGACAATCAAATCATTATTCAAGGTAAAAAGGATGGGCGCCGCTTCTTCCGGCCGCATGGAACCGTAGATGCCGGCCAATTGTTTGATGCGGCGTTCCTCCAGTTCGGAACTCTGCTTAACCATGGACTCCAGGCGCGCCTTGGTTTTTTCCAAATCTTCGGTGCGACGGGAGATATCCAGCTTCAGATTATCCAGACGATGTTCTTCCTCTTCCACCTGTTTGCGGCGCTCGGTCAGTTCTGAGCGCTGCATTTCAAGAGCCTTGAAGGACTTGGAGTGCAATGTGGCAAGAGAATCCTCATAAGCGGAATATTTCACGGTTTCTATTTTGGAATCATTTTCAACGGCCGCTTTTTTCCATCCAAAGGATACATTCATGAATCCGCTGATGAACATGACAAACCCCAGAACCAAGGGGAAGCATACAATAGTAATGACCGCGATAATTATTAAATCTTTTATTTTCATATTCAACCTTTTCTCGCTTCTATGCTAAAAGCAAACCATGTGCCTTTTTCATAATTGACCCACCTGCCCCGTACGTTCATAAAGAAAAACAAAGAGTTACAAGGTTTTTGAAAATTATGTTAAAGGCTTAAGGAGCCGGAAAAACGGAATTTTTTACCGGGGTCAAGACATTGTCATTTATTGAGTTCAAGCTGAAATGAAGGTGATTTATTAAGTTTAAAGACAAAAATCGATGCAATTGAACAAGCTGCATTATCTATTCATTTCATATGAGCCTGTGTCCGTTGCAGAGGATTTGTTCCCGGTTCCAGTCGCCGTATCTTTCTCCGCCACAATTTGTCAGAATTTGTCGCAATCCGTTAATAAGTTAGCTTTAATATTCCAAACTAACTATATTATGAAACGTCCATATAGTTTTGCGCCGGAGATGAAAATGCCTGTTTTAGGTTTGTTTATTCTGTCGCCTGCCCTGATTAAGAAAAAGCCTTGATAAAAAAATAAAATCAACGCCCTTGAATATCTTAAAAAGCAACCGGAACTCACCCGAAAAATAATCCTTAAACCCAATAGGAGATGCTATGCCTAAAAATGAAAGCAAAGTCACCCGCGATGTCAGGGAAAAAGTCATCCAAACAGCGTCTAAGATTCAGCGGCTTCGGGCAAAATTCAATAAAAAGTCCGCTCCGGTAAAACAGCGGATTAAAAATACGGAGAAGGAATTTGTCAAGGAGATATCACGAAAGGGCAGAAAACTCCGGACCGAAGCCAAAAGGCTCTCCCGAAAGGCCATTAAAACGACAAAAGACGCCATAAAAGGCTTCAAAGAGGGCGTAGAGATTGTCCGGAACGGCAAGACGCAAGTCCGCCGATAACGACCTTTGAACCCCAGCCGGACTTCTTGCATGCCCAGGGATTCAGCGGAACAACTTCACATTTTATCCATTTATCGTGAAATTATATTGACTTTCCACTAACCCTTGGATATATTTATACCATCAGTTAGCATTATACCGAAAGTCACAAATGGGTATTGCAGAACGAAAGCAGCGTGAAAAAGAACAGCGAATCGAGTTGATAACAAAAGCGGCTGAAGAACTTTTCCTGGAAAAGGGGCTCACCCACACCACCATGGACGAGATTGCCGAACAGTGCGAACTCTCCAAAGCAGCTCTCTACCTCTACTTCAATAATAAAGAAGACCTTTTTGCAGCCATCATGATTAAGGCCATGGAAACGTTATACAATATGATGGCAACCGCAGCCAATAAATCAGACTTTAGCGCTTCAGACCGGTTGCGTGCCATTGGAAAAGCCTATCTGAGCTTCTATAAAAACAATCCGGGCTATTTCCAAATCATGAACCACCACCACGACCCGGCTCAGGAAGAGGAAATCCATAAAAAGATGGCTCAAGGACTAGATGAAAATATCAAACGTATTTTTGCCATTTATGAAAATATCTGGGCACTCTCTATTGATACTGTCCGTCATGGTATGGAAAACGGAGAATTCAAACAGGACACGAATGCCGAAGAAGTCACCCTCGGTCTATGGGCCGGCAGCAATGGGGTCATTCAGATCATGGACCATTTCCGGACCCATCACAAATTCCTGAAGGAAAATCCGAGTTTCCCGGTTCCCCATGTTTCCATTGAAAATGTCTATATCAAGATTTGGGAATATACGATTGATTCCCTGGTCATGATCCCAGAGGATGCGGTTGCCAAACGCGCACTCTGGAATAACCTTCAACCTTCTTGATTAGGAGGACGGCGTGAACATCATTGAAATCCGAAATCTGAAAAAAGACTACCCTCTGGGCAACACCACGGTGAATGCCCTGCGCGGGGTGGACTTGGACATCCCCAAAGGAGAGCTGATGTCCATCATCGGCCCCTCCGGCAGCGGAAAGACCACCCTGCTCAATGTCATCGGCTGTATCGACGGTGCCAGCGAAGGCAGCGTAAAGGTGGCCGGTGAAGAGATCACGGCTCTGAACGACAAACAGATTACCGATATCCGGCTTAATAAGATCGGTTTCATCTTCCAGACCTTTAACCTCATCCCGGTCTTGAACGCCCTGGAGAATGTGGAATTCCCTTTGCTCCTGATGAAGAAATTCACCAAAGCGGAAGTCCGAAAAAAAGCCGAAAAGCTCGTTGATGATGTAGGCATCCGGGAATACGGCCACCATAAGCCGGCCGAACTTTCCGGCGGTCAGCGCCAACGGGTGGCCATTGCCCGCGCCCTGGTCACCAACCCGCATATCGTACTGGCAGACGAGCCCACGGCGAATCTTGATTCCGTGACCGGCGCCTCCATCCTGAACCTGATGAAGGAGATGAATGAGCGGGAACAGACCACCTTCATCTTTTCCACGCATGATGCCAATGTCTTGAAATACGCCCATTCGGTGGTCAAAATCCGTGATGGCCTCATTGTCAAGGAATAACCCATGGGATTAATCTTAAAAATAGCCTGGCGCAATATCCTGCGCCACAAAAGTAAAAGTCTGATTATCGGCGCCATCCTCTTTTTGGGTGCGCTTATCATGACCTTCGGTAACGGTGTGGTAGGCGGCATGGACAAAGGACTGCAAAAAAATATCGTCGAAGGATTCACAGGCGATGCCATCCTGGTAGCCAACAAACAGGAAAGCGACAATGTGTTCATGGAATTCATGGGCCGTTCCGTGGAACCGATCCTGAACTATCCGACACTGGATTCCATCCTGCACACCCTTCCCTATGTAGACCGTCACATGCCGGTGGGCAAAAACGCACTTATGCATCTCTCCGAAGAATCAAGCAATCCGGGCTTCTCCTTTGTTCTGGGAACCGATTTCGAACGCTATACCAAGGTCTTTCCAAACTGCGTTAAAGCCGTAGAGGGACGTTTATTGAACCCCGGTGAAAAAGGCATCCTCATGACGACCAGCCAACGGGAAGAACTCTATAACTGGTCCAATATCTGGTGCGTGGCGGTGGGCGAAACCCTGGATGTATCCAAACTTCCGGAGGATATCAAGAAGGACAGCGCATCCTTGATTATCAAGGACAGTCTGGTCTTTATGGGAATGAACGAAAACAATGCCACCTACGATGTCCGACTGCCCATTGTCGGCATCATCAAATATCGAGCGCTGGATAAAATTTTCGGTCACTTCCCCATCATGGACATCGAGTCCTACCGTACCTGTATGGGTTATCTCTCCGCTGAAGATAAGATCGAAGTCACCGGCGAACGTAAAGCGCTTCTCGAAATGGAAGGGGATAACCTCGACGCTCTTTTCGGCAACAGTGCTTTGATGGTCGCCAATACAGCGCCGGTTAAAGGAAAAGCCGTTGCCGCCAAAGAACCCGCCACGGTTGCACCGACGCAGCAGGATATCGATGCCGGCACTTATAATATGGTACTCATCTTCTTTAAAGACGATATCCAATCCGACGAAGGACTCCGACGGCTTAATGAGGATTTGAAAACAGCCGAGGTGCGCGCCATTTCCTGGAAAAAGGCATTCGGGATCATCGGCAGTATCGCCATGCTCATAAAAAGCGCCCTTTTCGTCTTTGTCATGTTCATCTTCTTTGTCGCCATCATCATTATCGTCAACACCCTGTCCATGGCCGCGTTGGAGAGGACCAATGAAATCGGCATGATGCGTGCCGTGGGCGCACGCAAAGGCTTTATCAGCAATATGTTCTTTTGCGAAACCGGGCTTTTATCCGCCGTCTTTGGAGGTTTGGGTATTGTGTGCGGCACCATCGCGGTGCACGTCGTGAGCGCCCTCCACTTTACATCGGATAATGATATGGTGCAGCTCTTTTACGGCGGCGACACCTTCAGTCCCGTGCTCTCTTCCGTGGATATCGTGCTGGCCGTGTTCCAGCTCGCGCTGGTCACGTTGATCGCCGTGGTCTACCCGCTTCGGGTTGCCCGATCCATCACCCCGCTGGACGCCATTGCGCGCGAATAAGGGAGGAATTAAATGAAATCCGTCATATTGAATATCAGCCTTCGCAACCTGCTCCGTCAGAAACGGCGCAGCCTGCTTTTGGGAATCGCCATTGCTTTTGGTGCCATGATTCTGGTTCTTTCCAACGCCTTTGCCAATGGTTTGTCGGACATCCTTTTCAATAAAGTCATGAAATTTGTCACCGGCCATGTATCCGTCACTTTCAGCGAAAAAGGGAACATGTTCACCCAGGTCTTTCGGGATGGGGATCGTATCATGACGGTGCTGAAGGAACACATGCCGCCCCACAGCGCCTATTCCGAGGCTATCGGCGTTTTTTGCCGGGGTATCGGAAACGGAAAAGCGGACAATGTGATCCTGGTGGGCATTGATTTCAACGCTCAGACAACGCCCGAGGAATTAGAAGAGGCCAAACAGAATTTCAAGATGATCGGTGGCGGCGACTTTACGGATCTCAAGGATACCACGATTGAAAATCCGGTCTTGCTCTCCAAGGAAAAGGCCAAATACCTCAATTTGAAAAAAGGCGATCTGATGCGCATCCGGGTCACGGATATCAACGGCCAGTATCAGGCCGCCAGGCTTAATGTGGTAGGCATCTTTGAACCTGCAAATATTTTCATGTCCACCCCCATCTTTGTGGAACTGTCACGGGTGAAAAAGATACTGGGCTACGGACCTCATGAAATTGCGGGCGTCAATATTACACTTAAAAATCCGACCCGCGACGCCATTCCACTGGCGGACACGCTTTTCAACCACCTTAAACCCGATCTCGCGGTTATCAGCGGAAGCGTTAAGGGCCGGGGCAAGCTTCAGATATTCGGCTATCGCAGCGACACGACCTTTCTAAAAAGACTCAAACCGCTGCTCGGTCAACTGACCGGCGATACGGCTGCCGCCTTTCGAAGCAACGGCGCCGTCCTATCCAAGAGTGCGGCGACTGGTCTTGGCATCTCGATCGGAGACACCGTCCGGGTTTCCTACTCTCCGAAATATAATCCCTCTCCCGTCTCGGTCCGCTTTGTGGTCTCCGCCCTTTATTCCATGGCCGATGCCGCACTTCCGCAAGAGGCGCTTTTGGTGAATGAATCCAGATTCTATGACGTCTTTTACATGAACTGGCCTGCAGCGCCCATAGCGGAAGAAAGCGCCCTATTACCCAAAAAGGGCAGCTGCGCCGACTCGCTTCTGGCACCGGAATGGGTTCTGCTGGACCGCTGCAAAAACACGGATGAAGTCAAGAAACGATACAAGGAAATCGGCAAACTGAAGTGGAAAGCCGTTACCGTGGACGCACAGACCATGTACGAAACCGGAAGCGATATCCTGAAACTGGAAAGCGCCTTGAAACTGATCACATTATGGGCGGTGATGATTCTTTTCTTCATCATCCTCATCGGTGTCATCAACACCCTCCGCATGACCATCCGGGAGCGGACACGCGAAATCGGTACCCTTCGTTCCATCGGCATGCAAAAGAAGGATGTGCGCAACAGCTTTATCCTGGAAACAGGCCTGCTCTCTCTATTCGCCTCTCTGATCGGCACTCTTCTGGCCTTTCTGGCCATGCACCTGCTTTCCCTTTTCTACTTTGATGTCTCGGACAATCCCATGGGCATCCTGCTGAACAACGGCCATCTTCACTTTCTCCCCACGGCAGCCGGTATTGTCGGCTACAATCTTTTAATTCTTGCCATTGCCGTTATCACCGCTTTTTTTCCGGCCCGACGGGCAGCCAATCTGCCGCCTGCCGCCGCCCTGAGACACTACGAATAATCCAAAGGAGATTTCCATGCGTACCATTTTACTGATTGCTCTTTTCGTCGTATCAACCGGTTTTGGATTGCCCGGCGCCGATGAACTTCTGAAAAGGTTGGAAAACAATTACAAGATGGGAAACGACATCAGTGCCACCGTTTCTCTGACTCAACAAAAAGCAGGGCAAGGCGCCAAACTGATCAACATGCTTTATTATCGTCGCGATACGGACAACTCTTTTCTGATTATCATGACCGGCCCGGAATCGGAAAAAGGAAACGGCTATTTGCGCGTAGGCGATAATTTCTGGATGTACCGCCGTAACACCCGCACCTTTCAGCATGTCAACCGAGATGAAAACATCGGCGGATCGGATGCCAAGGGAGATGACTTTGAGACCCGCAATCTGACCGAACTCTACGAAGGGGCTAAGGACAGCAGCGGCAAAGAAATCATTTCTGAAGAGATACTGGGTAAGATTCCGGTCTGGAAAATGGAAATCAAGGCCAAGGTCAAGGATGTGGATTATCCTAAAAAAATCTACTGGGTTCAGCAAAGCAACGGCTTGCTCCTCAAGGAGACCGCCTACTCCTCGTCCCATACGTTGATGCAAACCTCCTACTACCTCAAATATACGCAGGTGGCGGGTAAATTCGTACCCGTCAACCAGATATTCATAGATGAATTCGAGAAGGGCAATAAAACCATTCTGGAAATTTCGGGCATTGTCACCAAGAAGCTGGAAGATGCCTTATTCACCAAGCCTTATCTTGAAAACCTGAGCAAATAGGAGCGGCCATGACACCTCGAACCATTGCTGCCGCGGGTTGTCTGTTCTCTCTGATCGCCGTCTTGTCTGCGCAGGAGGGAACGGCTATTGACGAGTCGGCCATGTTCGGCGACGCGGAGACAACGATTGCAGACAGCACCGCTCTGGTCAACACCTCAGCCGGAAAGGAATCCCAAGCGGAAAAAACAGGTCTCTCCGTGTCCGGAGAAATGACCAGCGCAGCGATGATTTCCCTGCCCAGAAAGAATGAAGATAATCCCACTCTTTCCAGCAGCATGGTTGGAAATCTCCTGTTGGATGCCCGTCTCAGGGGGGGGATCAAAGGCTTTGCCAATGCCGAAGCGGATTATACTTCTCAAAATGACAGTCTTGCCTTTTTTCTCCGAGAAATCTTTGTGGACCTCTCTTTTCATAATAAGGTTTATCTGCGAACCGGCAAGCAGGTACTTCAATGGGGTCGTTGTTATTTCTGGAACCCCACGGATTTGATTAATGTGGAGCGTAAGGCTTTTGTGGATAAAATCAGCGGCCGTGAAGGCGCGTATGGTCTGAAGGCGCATGTTCCATTCGGCACGGCCGTTAATCTTTACGGTTTCATTGATACCCGACAAGCGGATTCCCTGGAAAAAGTCTCCGGCTCATTCAAATTTGAATTCCTGGCCGGTCGAAGTGAAGCAGCCCTTTCCGTTTGGGGCAAAAAAGACAAAATGCCGGTGATGGGGGGCGATATTTCCTCCCGTCTGCTGGGTCTGGATATTTCCGGAGAAGTCTCCCTGTTTCGCCAAGACAATGAGATGATCATGGTAGCTCGACACGACTCACTTTTACTGGCAGAGGGTCCAAAAGAATGGGCGCCTAAGGCTGCCCTTGGCTTAACAAAAAACTTTGATTTTGGCGGCATCCCAAACCGGATTACCACGGTATTGGAAGGCTATTACAATAGCGCAGGTTATGACAGCCGGATTTTTACGGATTCCAAGAACTATTTCACTAAACCTTCTACAAAAGCAGAACTTCCGGCTCCCACTGCAAACACAGACCCTACCACAGAGACAAAACTGGTCTTTTTCCTAAAAAACGGTCTTTACCAGCCCAATGAGCATGCTCCCTATTATATCGCGCTATTCACCCAATTTGATCGATTCATCACCAGTGACATGACTCTTTACGCACGAGCCATTATGAATGTAGGCGAACGCTGTGCGGTCTTGATGTCCGGTCTTACCTATAAAGACTTACGCGACCTCTCCCTCGGCCTGACGCTTATCAGCAATGTGGGCCCGGATGATCGGGAATATACCTACTTCGGCAGTCCGCTCACGGTACAAGCCACGGCCGGGATTACTTTCTAATTCGGCCAAGATCGATATCAGAACGCAATGTCAACAGCCTTGTTGGTGAGACACGACTCATAGATGGCATTAATGACCTGTTGGCACCGCCTCCCCGCTTCCCCGTCCGAGGGCAACGGTTTTCCGTTCTGAATGGCGCTGACGGACTCTTGAATCATGGCCTGCCGTACATTCAAGGAAATATCCACTGCAAGAGTGTGCCACTGTTCCGTTGCATAACCGGTACCGGAGGCAATCGTAAACAGCTTAACCGCCGGTGCCCAGAAATCCGGGATATCGATCTGTCCTTTATCGCCGAACAGGGTGAATAATGTTGAACCCTTGCCTATCGCCGCTGTTCCCGTCGAAAGAGATGCGATGGCGCCGTTATTGAAACGAAGGGTGGCACACAGCATGTCTTCAACTTCTACGGGATGCACGAATGTTCCCATTTCTCCTGTGGCACGTATCGGATTGAGTCCGGTCATCCACATCAATAAGTCAATATGGTGAGATCCGTTCATAATAAGATTTCCGCCACCGGCCTTCTGTCGTGATCCGCGCCAATCCGTGGGACGCGCCTTGCCCGAGACGCCTCGGCTGAAATACGTTTCCCGTCGATCTTGCAAATAAGTGTAGGTGATGGTAATCGGGTTACCGATAGCACCGCTTTGCACCAAACGTCTCGCTAATTCAGCATGGCCCGACCACCGATTGACAAACATCGTGGCACACGCAACACCTTTCTCCCGGCATGTGCGGACAATGCGTAAGGCATCGTCATTCGATACCGCAATCGGTTTTTCTATAAAAACATGTTTACCTGCAGCGGCCGCAAGGCAAGCATGATCCGCATGCAAAAAATGAGGCGTGGCGATATAGACCGCATCGATCAAGGAATCCCCTGTAACGTCTTCCAGATTAGCCGTATGAGACGCCTTGTACCGGCCGGCAAGATCCGCCGCCGCCTCGGGGTTTTTATCCATCACCACACGGATTTCGCACCCGGGAATGGCGGCAATGGCAGCCGCGGTTTGGGATGATATCTCACCTGCACCGATGATACCGAATTTGAATGTTTTCATGATTTCTAAACTCCCTTTTAACGCTTGATAAGTCTTCTTGCATTGTTTCCTAAGATATCCGCGAGCACTTCCTTGGGCAGTCGTAATCCCCGGAGAAATTTCAGCAGGTCCGCATGATACGCATCTGTCGCAAATAAAATACGCTTCCGAAAACGTGTCAATAAATATCGTGTTACCCTTTCATCCCGTTTGAGCGCTTTGAGCGCCGAACCGGCGGAAAGGTCGCAATAAATATTCGGGTATTTCTCCAGCGTTTTGAACAAACGCCCACCCGGTTTAACCGGACCGGTCGGATACTGGACCGGGTCACGGTCCGCATCGCCCGATATTTCCCGCCAAAAACCGGGAGCATGGCCGCACAGTACGGTATCAGGACAAAGACGGGCCGCATTTTCCAGATTGTGAATATCCCCTAAATAATACGGATTATCGGCAATGATCGGATCAAGGTGAAGCACGGCAGGCATCTTTAATTTGCCTGCCAACCGCAACATGCGAACCATCGGTTGACTGTCCACCGGAAGCGGTACTTTGATTTCACCATAGCCCCGAAAACCTTTTCGGTGATACTCGACGAGTCGTTTTTCCGCATCATCCCGTCTGGGGTCTACCCCGGCAAAAGGAATGATTCGTTTTGGATACATTCGCCAGGTCTTTTCGACCTCTCGGATCGACAAGTGTTGATAACTGATGATAAAACCACCGTCCATACATTCCCAAGACAATAACCAACACCGATCGATCCCCGCTTCATCCAGGTATTGAATCAGATCCGCTTCCCATTTGCCCAGCCAATTCACATGATTGTGCGCATCAATAATCATCCAACGCCTCCCTAGAATGAGTTGACCGTGCGAAAAGCCGCGGATGCCGTAATGAACACGTCACGGCTTCGCACTTATTTAGCATAATGTAAACACACCTTCCGAATTCCTTCCGCTGTTTCCTCGACATCCTGGTCCGAATGGAATTCGTTGACGCCCATGGAGAAAGCACTCGCCACAAAGCGTTCCGCTTCCGGACAAAGCCCCTTTTCATAGACATAGCTCTTGCCGGTCCCCTCCAAAGGAAATGCCGAATGTTGGTAGACATTTTTATTTTGGAAAAGATCGTACATATAGATCGGTGCGGAATAATGACGCCAGATGGGAACGCCTTCCGCATTGACCGCCTTACAAAAGGTTTCGATATCACATGTCAGTTCCTCCGGCCGGATCCTTCCGCTCCAAATAAAATAGGTACAGGTCCCACCCTCAATCACACCATGGGTTTCCAATCCGGAAACCCCTTTCAATAGTTCCGAAAGTCGATCACCGTTCTTCCGACGGTTTTGGCAAACCGTGTCCAAACGTTCCAGTTGGGCCAGACCAACCGCCCCTTGAAGTTCGGTCATCCGGTAATTGGGCGCCAAGAACTTGGGCGACTTACCCACCGCAGGGCCGCTCCGATAATAGTTTTTATCCGCCACCTCAAAACACAACTGAGCCAAGGCATCATCCTGAGTACCAATCAGTCCACCGTCACCGGTAGACATATGTTTAAAATCGTTCGTTGAATAACATCCGATCAACCCCATCGTACCGGCTCGTTTTCCCTTATAGAGTGTACCATAAGCTTGTGCGCAATCCTCAATAACGGGAATATGATGCTTGTTTGCCACCGCCATCAGGCCATCCATATCCACAGGACTCCCTGTCAGATGAACGGCTAAAATGGCCTTGGTGCGCGAGGTAATGCATTTTTCCACGCTTTTAGGATCCATATTGAACGTGTGGGGATTAATGTCCGCAAATACCGGCAAGGCATTCTGAAAAAGAATACCGATAATGGAACCCTGGTCGGTCAGCGGCGGTACAATGACCTCATCCCCGATCGAAAGACCCAGAACGGAAAGCGCCACATGGATGGATGCGGTTCCCGAACTCGTGGCCACGCAATGCTTGAAGCCGTACATATCCGCGAATTTGCGTGTAAAGCGCTTGACCATGTTGCCTTTATAATAAAAAAGGGTGTT
>Ga0156536_1055_pt3 | contig 12044 bp, 14 predicted proteins | sample RifOxyB2_FD_111931 | JGI IMG/M metagenome (GOLD analysis project Ga0156536, IMG submission 111931) | Elusimicrobia bacterium RIFOXYB2_FULL_49_7 | reverse complement strand
TTGCGCGCCGCTCATCCACCAGTCCGTGGGCTCCTTTCCACAAGGGTCCGTGCGAATCAGCCCATCTGTCTTTACGACCAATGACGAGATCAACCGTTTCCGCGAAGCAATCGCAGCCGTTGCACGACAAGGAGGACAATCTTGACGGTCCTTGAAAACCGGCATATTGAGGACTGCTTTGACGGATCGATTATCAAAGAATTCCTATTAGACAAACCGATGACCGAACCGTTCATCCGTCATCTCGGCACATTGGGTGTTTTTCAATATTTCCCTTCCTTTGCCCGTCCGTTTTTTACCGTCATTTCGGAAAATCAGTTTAAAATCAAAGGGGTGGAAGGCAATGACAACCTTCGCATTATTTTCTACGAGAACAATCGTGACACGTTGAATGAATTTGTTTGCACTCATATCGGGAATTATATAGATTGAATCTTGCGTCTTGATTAAATGATTTTTCCTATAAAAGAAAGGAGAGTTTACATGGGGCAAAAATTGCTAAACTATTATGAAACCGCCAAAGCAAAGGGCAGCATTAAAGCTCAGATGAGGCTGGCCATGATAACCGCCATTTCATCCGCCAAAGCGGCATCCGAACCGGATTCCCCGGAAAACATTCAGAAATTCGAAGCGGCCATGGTGGAACTGGCCAAAGAGTTCAAGTAAAAGGAGACCTTATGAGCGAATTTAAAAAAACCGTTTTTAAAGCAGAACACATTTTCGATTCCAAGAACAAACGCCATTACAACAACGGCGTGTTGTCCGTACTCCATTGCCATCACTATACCTCCCTCTACAGCCAACTCGCCATTGATGCCAAGGAAACCATGCTGCTGACCGACGTGGCAGAAGACGCCTTTTACGTTCCGCTGGTGGATTATTTCACAGCCAATCATATCGACTCCCTGGCCGAGAAAATCGAACTGGCGTGCCAGTACTACGCCTTCCTGGGCATGGGCAAAATGACCGTCACCTCGCTGGGAGAGGATTCCGGCGTAGTGGAATTGGCGAATTCCCATTTGGATGAAGGTTGGAAAAAGAAATGGGGAACCTACGACAAACCGGTCAATTATATCACCGCCGGTTTTATTGCCGCCCTGTTCGCCGCTGTTCTGAATAAATCAGTTCGCAGTTTTACGGTATCGGAAGTCGCCAGTATCGTGATGGGTGCAAAACAATCTCTGTTCAACGTGGTTAAAAAATAGTCCGGGAGGAAAACACTATGGCTATCAATAGAAAAAAAATTATCGAAGATTTATCTAAAATACAAGTGGCCGGCTCTGACAAAGGGCTTATTGAGGGTTTCGGCGTGCTGGTGAACCAGCTACCGGCCGCCTTTTGGAACGGTTTTGCCGAACGGCTTTCTTCCAAGGTCCATCCGGATCTCCGGGAAGCTACGGAATACCTGCTCGTCAATGCGGGCCATGAATGCGGGTATCATACCGGATACGGTATCATTACTTCGGACGAATGGAACGCGGTGGTCAAACCCATGATCGAAAAAGTGCCGGAGGATATTCTGTACGGCGCCTATGCTGTCTTTACGGCCTGGGGCTGGGCTGAAAGCGAAGTCATTGAAATTAAACCCAATGAAAAGATGGTGGTACGCGCCTATGACTACTATGAAGCTGATGTGGTAAAATTCGGTAAAAACCCTAAGATGAGTGCCTATATGATTCGGGGTGTTTCGGCTGCTTTTATGGATCTCGCCTATGGCGGAACGTATGATAAAACCGGTAAAACAGGGCTTTTTACCTTCAAATGCGATCAGGTTAAGGGCATTGAATGCGGCGATGACTATGGTGAATTTATCGTAACCCGAGCCAAGTAACCGAAATATCAAAAAATAATTTCTTCAGAAAAGGGGTGGTGGTTGAAACCGCCCCTTTTTTTAATGTAATTTATCAAGAATGCAATTCACCTTTCTTGAAGAAAACGATTTTATCATCCTGGGCATCAAGGGAGAAGTTCGGGTCAGCACCATCCTTCCCCTCAAGAAGGAATTTCAGACCCTGATGCTCGAGGAAAAGCATCTCGCCCTCGATTTGGAGGAACTGAAAGCCATTGATTCCAGCGGCATCAGCCTTTTCGTCAATATATTCAAGAAATTGGAAACGCAAAAGCGGACGTTTTGTATCTACAATATCCCGCCGCCCATCCAGAAAATTTTTAAGGAAATCAACCTGAGCCAATTCATCCGGCTTTACGGCACACGCGAGGATTTTATCCAGGAAAATGTCAAGGTCATCGAGGACGATCCCTTTCCGCCCGCAGACTATAACTTTAACGGCAAACTCTTCAAACCCATGACCCTGAAGTGCGAACTTTGCAGTTCTGAAAACATCAAGGGCTTTATGCTGAATAAAGCGACCCAGGAGCTCTATTTTCCGGAGGACGACATCATCCCGGCCTGGCAAGGCAAAAAAGGGAATAATGATCTCGATATTTTCGCCATGCAAATCACCATCTGCCCGCTCTGCTACTTCGCCACGCGTCACTTAAATTATTTCACGGATCTGAAGGGGGAGTTCGTCTCCGTACTTGACGAAAAGGAGCGTTACGCCTTAACTCGGGAAGCCTCCACCCGCAAACGGATGCTCTCGGGCGCTAATATGGATTCCATGGACAAGTTCTTCCCCCCCTTTTCCTCCTCGGAAGCCTACTGGGTCTACCTCCTGGCCGAGGAAAGCGCCCACTCCCTTTTCCGCCTGGAAAACCGGTTGGCCACCTTCGACATGGCACAGTACAACATGCAAATCTCCCGCTTTTGCGGAGAACGGGAGCATCTCGACTATATCCGCAAGGCCTATATGTGGTACGCTGAAATCCACAAGAACCAGTCCCGATTCGCCCCGCTGACGGTTATTGAAACCTACTATTACCTTTGCCTGGCCAGTCAAAAACTGAAAAGAGTCAAGGATGGCGAACGGTTTCTGACCGAATTTCGCGACCTGAACACCCCTTTCCCGGAATACCGGCTCTATCTCACGGCCGCGGAAAGATTGTACGCTGATTCATGACCCGACAAAATCTTCTGTTTGTTCTGCTGATATTGCTTCTCTTAAGCGGCGTTGTTTACCTCTATTTCCGTCCCGACGTACCGCCCGCCGATTTTTCCATGGTCCTGACCGCAGAGGAAAGAACGCTCGATCCCGCTTTATGTACCACGCTGACCGGCGCACGGATAATCCGGGCACTCTTTGAAGGGCTGACCCGTCTCGACAGCCGTACCCTGCAACCCCGGCCCGCAATAGCCCGCTCTTGGGAGATATCCGACAACGGCTTGCGCTACACCTTTCACCTGCGCCCTGCACACTGGTCCGACGGTTCGCCGGTCACGGCCGGTGACTTCCGCTATTCCTGGCATCGTCTTCTCTCTCCGGCATCCACCGCCGAATATGACTACATGCTCTTTTACCTGAAGAACGGCGAAAAATACCGCAAAGGGATGATCTCGGATTATAATGACGTGGGCGTTCACGCGCCGGATGACAGCACCCTTATCGTGGACTTGGAAGAACCAACCCCTTACTTCCTGGAAATCACGGCTTTTGAAAGTCTCATGCCGATCAACCGCCGCTGCGTTGAGACATATGGCATCCGCTGGACCCATCCGGAAAACATGGTCACCAACGGCCCTTTTGTCATGACTTTTCACCAGCTGAATTATAAGATTCGGCTGGAAAAAAGCCGCACCTTCTGGGACACCACCCGCCCCCATTTCAACACCATCGACCTTTTTGTGGTGGAAGGATTGAATTCCGCCTTCAATATGTATGAAACCGGCGGGGCAGACCTAATTGATGATTTTCCGAACCTCATCGCCCCGGAAATCCTAAAACGGTCGGACAAACTCATTGCCCCCACACTCGGCACCTACTTCTACCGTTTCAATACGGCTCAGCCGCCCTTTCACGATGCGCGGGTACGACGCGCTTTCTGTCTGGCAGTTGACAGGGAGGCTATCGTTCGGCATGTGACCCAGGGCGGAGAGGTTGCGGCAACCAGCTTGGTTCCACCCGGCATTCCGGGCTACTCCCCGGCTGAAGCGGGATTGGGTTTTCATCCGGAGCAGGCGCGCGCCCTGATGACCGAAGCGGGCTTTCCGGCCGGTAAAGGTTTTCCGGCCGTGGAGTTGCTATACAATACAAGCGAAAATCATAAAAAAATTGCGGAGGCGGTTTCCCGTATGCTTCAGAAAGAACTCGGCGTGCAGGTCACCCCGGTGAACGTGGAGTGGCGCGTCCTGCTCGAACGGCTCCAGCGCATTGACTTTCAATTCTGTCGAAGCAGCTGGTACGGCGATTATACGGATCCCAATACTTTTCTCGACATGTTCGTTACGGACGGAGGCAATAACCGGACTCACTGGTCGGAAGCGGCCTATGACTCCCTGCTCGCTCTGACACGGACCACCACGAATCCGACCTCGCGAATGGCCTTTTTTCAACAAGCGGAAACCCTACTCCTGACAGAATCGCCGGTGCTGCCCTTATATTATTATGTGACCAAATTTCTGGTCAAACCGGATATCCGGGGACTGCATCCCAATATCCGCGGCTTCTTTCACTTTGCGGATTTGTACCGAAATTGATGGCTTACCTTGTTCGCCGACTCCTTATCTCTTTGCCGGTCCTTCTCTGTGTCGCGGTCTTTTCCTTTCTCCTGGTCCATTATGCGCCGGGCAGCCCCTTTACTTCCGAGAAAAACATCTCTGACGAAACCTTGATTGCCCTGAAAAAAGAGTACGGCCTCGATCGCTCTCTTCCCATGCAATTGGCACTGTATCTGCGCAACCTGTCCAAAGGCTATTTAGGCCGTTCGGTCTATTATAAGGATCAGACCGTCAATGAAATCATTGCCACCGCTCTGCCGGTATCCGCTAAGCTGGGCCTTTTCGCTCTGATGGTCGCCTTGCTCATCGGCATTCCCATCGGCATTCTCTCGGCTTATCGAAAAAACAGTTGGCTGGACCATGCTTCCATGGCGGTTTCCATGATAGGCATTTCTTTGCCCGGCTTTGTGCTGGCTTCCCTGCTCATCCTGTTTTTCAGTTTTTACCTCGGTTGGCTTCCGGCCGTGGGTTATGCGGGTCCTCGGTATGTCATTCTTCCGGCACTGACCCTATCCGCCCCCTACATCGCCTATCTCGCACGTCTTACCCGTGCCAGCCTGCTGGAGGTGCTCAGCCAGGAATACATTACCACCGCACGCGCCAAAGGGGTTTCAACCGCACGTCTTCTCTTCCGGCATGCCCTGAAAAACGGGATTTTGCCGGTCATCTCTTTCCTGGGACCCGCGTCCGCCGGTATTTTGACCGGCAGCATCGTAGTGGAAAAGATTTTCGCTGTTCCGGGACTGGGCATCAATTTCATCCACAGTGCGTTGCATCGTGATTATTTCCTGGCCATCGGCTGTGCACTGGTTTACGGTGCTTTACTGATTTCATTCAATCTGCTGGCAGACCTGTTGGCTGCTGCAGCGGACCCAAGGATAGCCCATGACCGCGCCGGATAAGACTTCCCTGCTTCGTTCTCCCTGGTTCGACGCCTGGCGCAGACTGAAAAAGAACCGGGCCGCTTTGGGTTCCCTTTTCTTTCTGCTGCTTCTGATGGCCGCAGCTCTGCTTGCCCCGTTGCTTCAGGGACATGGCGTAGCCAATCCGGATGAACAGAATTTGCCGCTTAAACTGAGCGCCCCTTGCAGCGCTCACCTTTTCGGTACGGATGCGCTGGGCCGAGACCTTTTTGCGCGCATTTTGTTCGGAGCCCGCATCTCCCTTTTCATCGGTTTGCTGGCCACTCTGGTGACCATCTTCATCGGCGTTACCTATGGCTTGGTTTCAGGCTATCAGGGAGGCGCATTGGATAATCTGATGATGCGCATCGTTGATATCCTGTACACCCTCCCGTTTATTTTCCTGGTGATTCTCCTGTTGTCACTCTTCGAACGTTCTTTTCTGCTGCTCTTTATCGCTTTGGGTGCGGTACAGTGGCTCACCATGGCGCGGGTGGTGCGGGGACAGGTCCTGTCGCTGAAGGAACGGGATTATATCAGTGCTGTCCGCGCCTTGGGCGGCAACACATCCCGCATTCTCTTTCGCCACCTGCTACCCAACCTGCTCGGCATCATTGTGGTGTACGCCACGCTCACGGTACCTGTTATCATTCTCCAGGAGGCCTTTCTCGCCTTTCTCGGTCTCACCGTACCGGGACAGGAACATTCCTGGGGCATGCTCATCAATGAAGGTATTGATGCCATCAATCCGGTCCGGATATCGTGGTGGCTGATTGTCTTTCCCGGGATGTTTCTGACGCTGACGTTGCTGACCCTCAATTTCCTGGGTGACGGATTGCGGGATGCCTTTGATCCGCGAGATAAAGGATAAATCCCTCTACCCTAAAACCTTTTCGTTTTTGCTGAACCAAGGAATGACATGAAAACAACCTCCGTTTTAGACCTCATCGGCAACACGCCGCTCATTGCCCTGAAAAACGAACCCATTGTGGCCAAAGCCGAATTTCTCAATCCGGGCGGCAGCATCAAGGATCGCGTGGCGCTTTCCATGCTGGAAGGTGCGGAACGTTCCGGAAAACTCAAGCCGGGCATGAAGATTGTTGAACCCTCTTCGGGTAACACCGGCATCGGTGTCACCTTGGTGGGCATGGCCAAGGGATATGAGGTCCATGTGATCATGCCCCAAGGCATGAGCCGGGAACGCAAAGACATCATTCGGGCATTGGGAGGCCATCTCATTGAAACCCCGGATTCGGAAGGCGTGGCCGGTGCAATCGCCCGCGCCGAAGCTTTTGTGGAGGAACACGGGGCCTTTATGCCTCAGCAGTTCAAAAACCCGGACAATCCCAAAGCACACTACGAATTCACAGGCCCGGAACTCTGGCGGCAAAGCGCCGGCCAGATCGGCGCTTTTGTTGCCGGTGTGGGCAGCGGCGGCACGCTCCAAGGTGTGGGCCGCTTTCTGAAGGAACACAACCCGCAACTTCTGCTGGCAGCCGTGGAACCGCAGGGCGTCAGTGCGCTCCTCGGACATGAACCCGGACTGCATCAGATTCAAGGCATTGGCGACGGTTTCGTACCGGATGTTCTGGATGTCGGTATGATAGATGAAATTATCGAGGTCAGCGATGCGGATGCCATTGCCGTCACCCGACAGCTTGCACGGACTCAATCCCTTCTGGTCGGCACTTCTTCGGGCGCCAATATCTGGGCCGCGCGGATACTGGCCAAACGTCATCCCGGTCTGCTCGTGGCAACGGTTCTCCCGGATCGGGCGGAGCGCTATTTCAGCACCGGCTTATTGGATAGTTGATCCGGCATAGCCCGGATCAACGCAGCTTTTCCCACTGCGGTCGCCGGCCGTTTTTGAAATAATACCAAAAACCATATCCCTGTGCAAACGTGGTCATATTGAAATAATAGGGAATATGGAAGGGCAGTAAACGGATGGAGAAATGATTCAAGAGCGCTCCGGCCAAGGCAGAAGCATAGAAAACCGCTTGAAACCCAAAGATCGGGCGAATCATCGAGTGGGAAGAAAGCAGAAAAGAGACCCCAAAAAGAAGTATCTGAAAAAGAAAGGTCAGCCAACGCAGAATTTTGTGGGAAATCAGTTTGACGAATAAATTGGAGAACAAGGCCGCGGGCTGTAGGAATAAAAAGGAAAGCGCACCCGCAAAAATCCGTCCCTTACGCCGGAATTCCCGGCACATGCCGCTGCTGCTTTCCTCAAAAGCGCGGGCCTGGGGTTCATAAATACATTCATAGCCCGCTTTGACCACCATCAGGGAGACCGCAAAATCATCCATGATGATCCGTTTGTCCGGTGGAAAGGGATACAGCGCCTTTCGGACCGCATACACCGACCCGTCCGCCCCGGAACACGAGCCGCTTAAGGATTCCCCTTGTTTGATAAAAGATTCATACTTCCAGTATCCGCTCTCACCCAATCCAGTGCTGGAATCACTTTCCAGATTACGGATAATCTTAGCGCCGCTGACCAGTCCGACCCGTTCATCCGCAAAGTGCTTCACCAACTCTTTGATGGTATAGCTTGGGAACAAGGCATTGGCATCGGTCAGAACCAGTATTTCACCCTTGGCCTCCTTGACCGCTTTGTTCAAGGTGCCCATTTTACCGGCCCGCTCCCGATAATCCAGCACCCGCACACCGCGATTGCCGAAAACCGACGCCCTGGCCGCAGTTTGATCTGAAGAATGATCCGAAGCCACTATGATTTCAAGTTTGTCCGTGGGATAATCCAGTTCAAGGGCGTTTCGGATCTTCTTTTCAATACATGCCTCCTCATTATGAGCCGGAATAATGAGGGTGACCGAAGGACGGGCGGATTCGTCCATTTTCCGTTTCCGCCGAAAGAAAAAAGCCCAAACATAGAGGAGAATGGGATAAGCGACCCAGGTGTAAAATAAAAGACCGGCGAGCAGGAGAAAAACGGACTTCAGTACAACCTCGTTCAGCGGGCATGCAGGGAAAATCATGTTGCAAAAAGATAATTATTTCAAGAGATAGCGGGGAAGCAATGTCATGCCCTTGTTCAACATCAGCGATTAAGGTTTTCCGGGACGGCCCACTTCCTTTTAAGCAAGAATTCTTAAATCCCCCCTGCGAAGCAATACGCCTTTGGATTCATAATAATTTAACAATGGAATGGCAAATTTTCGGGAAACGGCAAAAAGCGTCTTAAGTTCCGATACCGTTGCACCTGTACTATTAGCCAATCTTTCAGCCAATAACCCCTTGCCTTCTTCAAGTACCGTGGCGGAAAAGAGCATTCCTTCAATGGACTGAAGCGCTCCTTCTTTCTTCAATGCATCAATGGCCATGGCCGCGCTCTTATGGCGGGAATCCTTGATAACCTGGGCTGCATCCGGAGGTGAAAAACGGGCCTCTTCAAAGCGCGTTAAAAGGGCGGCACGCAGTTTGGATTGCTCATCAGATAAAGCGACTTTCCAAGTAGATAAAGTGAGCGTGCCGTTGACCTCTTTGAATAACGGCGCTTCAAGCAGTTGCTCCCAAAAGCGGTGAAACAGATTATCTGCCATGTTTCCCAAAAGGGAACGAACCCGCTGGCTAATCTCCCCTTTTGACATCCCTGTTGGCAATAAAGGATGATCATGATGATAGCGTTCAATGATGCTGCAAATATCAGAAACAACGGCCTGAAAATCTCGACGAGAGAGAAAGAAATCCTCCTGCCCTGCTTTAAAAAAGAGTATCCTCTTTTCCTTTGCCAGGCTCAGACTCTCTTTGAGCAATAGGTCAGGCTGAAGCGTCAGACGGCTGCATAATTCGGATAATCGGGTAAATCCTTTTTTCTTTTCCACTTCCATTAAAAGCCGTTCAGCCAACGTGCCTGCATGGGACGCCAATCGGTGAAGCTCCGTTACATCCACATTCTTTTTGCGCCGATGTTTCTGCGGGTGCACATCAAAGATCTCGCCGCCACCCAGCGTCCGCGTCTTGCCCAGGTCGCGCACAATGAAACGATCCCCACGAGCTGCCGCCACCGGTTCGGCCAGACGGATTTGAACCAATTCTTTTTCATCCAGCGGATAGAGACGGCCTGCCGCCTCCGTGGTACCCAAATAAAACTGAACCCCGGTTCCAGCCTCGGGCAAAGAGAGTGAATCAAGCCAGACCAGCTGCACATCGAGCATGGAGGTAGGTGAAAAATAGCCGGGTGCGCAAAGTGAATTGCCCCGTTGAACCTCTTCTTTGCTGATATTGGAAAGATTCACTGCCACTCGCTGCCCCTTGACTGCTTCTTCGCTCTTCTGATGGTGAATCTGAAGCCCTCGAACAGAACTCTTTCTGCCGCTTGGTAGAATGGTCACTTCATCGCCCACGCGGAGGCGGCCGGAAAAGAGGGTGCCGGTCACCACTGTTCCAAAGCCGGCCACGCTAAAGGAACGATCAACCGGTAACCGGAAGAGACCGCCGTCATTTCGCACCGGAAGTTTTGATACCGCTTCACTTAATGCCGCCTTAAGCTCTGGAAGTCCTTGCCCGGTCAGGGCAGATACCGGCACTATCGGCGCATTCTCCAGAAAGCTTCCTTGGAGTAAATTCCGGATATCCTGTTCTGCCTTCGTTTTTTGCTCCGGAGAAACCAGATCAATTTTATTAAGCGCCACCACCCCTTGTTTGACATGGAGGAGTTTCAGGATATCCACATGTTCACGGGTTTGGGGCATGACCGAATCATCGGCTGCCACAACCAGCAGCGCCATGTCAACGCCTGCTGCACCGGCCAGCATGGTGCGGATAAACCGGAGGTGGCCCGGTACATCAACCACACCGAGGCGAGGGAGATTAGGCAAATCGAGCCAGGCAAAGCCGAGATTAATGGAGATCCCGCGCTCTTTTTCCTCTTTCAGGGTATCCGTATCAATACCCGTGAGCGCCCGGACCAGTGCGGTCTTGCCGTGGTCAATGTGCCCTGCTGTGCCGAGAATGAGGGGGGTCATATTCGGATACCGGGGGAAGCTCATGATTCTTCCGTCTGATCCAAATCACCGGATAGTTCCGCTTCAATGGCCTCGATAGTTGGCAGGCTTAAAGCAAGCTCCTGCGGAAGAGCACGGGTCAACTCGTAATCTGCAATGCCTATGGGCTTATTGATGTCGCGCAGGGAATATTCAGCCAGAATGCAGTCTTTGGTCTGACAGAGGATTAATCCGATGGTTGGTTCATCCTGCCGGTGCCTTAATTGATCATCCACCACGGAGCAATAGAAATTCATTTTTCCGGCGTATTCCGGCTTGAATTCACCTTTTTTCAGTTCTACCACAACATAGCAACGGAGCCGCAAGTGATAAAAGAGCAGGTCAATGTAAAACTCCTTATCACTCACCTCAACCCGGTATTGGCGTCCTACAAAGGCAAAACCCCGCCCTAATTCCAGAAGGAATTTCTGGATATGGTTGAGAAGCCCGGTTTCCAGTTCTCGTTCATGAAAATGGTCCTGCATCGTGAGAAAATCAAAAAGGTAAGGGTCTTTGAGCAAACTGTTGGCAAGGGCGGCATGGACATTCGGTAGCCTGCTTGTGAAGTTGGTCACTGCTGCACCCTGCCGTGCATGGGCCTGATTTTTGATCTGAGCGGTCAATGTATCACGGCTCCAGCCCTGTTCCACTATCTGCTGCGCATACCAGAAGCGTGTTGGCAGGTCTTTGATTTTTTCAATCAGAACAGTATTATGGCCCCATGGTATTTGGGCAATAGACTGATTGAACGCGGGGGGAACAGTGTTCTCTGGTAATTTTGCCACAGGCTGTGGCAAAATTGGATAAGCCCTGAAAAAGGCTATCATCCGTCCAATATTCCTGGCAGAAAAACCCTTTTCTTCGGAAAGCTCATTTTTCAAATCAACCGCAAGCCGGGGAATAACACTTGCCCCCCAGCCATCCTGTTCCTGCCGGGCAGCAATCATGCGGCCTATGTCCCAATACATAAATGTCATTTCAGCATTGGCAGAGACAGCAGCCTTATGCTGTGCTTTCCTGACACGAATTTTAATGTCAGAGAGAAGTTCACGATATAGGGAAAGCTCTTTATTCATTTCAACAGCCCTTTTATCATGGTCAGCATCCGGTCTGTGATCCCTTTCAGCTCTGTATCAATACCGGCCAGCACTCGGACCAGTGTCGTCATGCCGTGGTCAATGAGACCTGCTGTGCCGAGAATGAGGGGGCTCATTCGACAAGATTCCTTTACTGAAATAATCGAACACACCCGACAATTTCCGCCTCATCCTGCGGAAAGAGCGCACGGACATCCAGGCCGAAACGGCCCTGCTGAAACATACCCACAATCGGCGTTTCAAAGGCGCGGAAACGCACTGCAAGCTGCTGAGGGGACAAAGAAGGATGGCTGAGAAGCACGGCAAAAGAAGGCAAGGTCCGGCCCGGTAAAGAGCCGCCGCCCACAGACGCTTCAGAAGCAACAACCTTCACAGAAAGAGCGGGTTGCGCCTGAGATATCTTTTGAGAAAGGGTTTCTGCTCT
>Ga0156536_1147_pt2 | contig 12080 bp, 4 predicted proteins | sample RifOxyB2_FD_111931 | JGI IMG/M metagenome (GOLD analysis project Ga0156536, IMG submission 111931) | Elusimicrobia bacterium RIFOXYB2_FULL_49_7 | reverse complement strand
CTTGGTCGGTTGAAACATAATTAGTTAAAGTAAATTGGGCCGGAATAAGAAGGGCATTTGACTTGATGTTAATGTAATAGGGCTCTTTCGCAACATACTTGAACTGCCCACCCCCCAAATCCACAATATCACCATTGGAACGGATGTCGCCAATAATCCTGTTGTAGGCTAACTGGATATTGGGATAGGGAGAGTCCAACGAACCATCCCCGGATGTGACAGTCTGATCCACAAACACAGGAAAGGCGGACACATTAGCAGTAATAAAAAGGATGCAGGAAAACAGGGCCATTTTTATGATATTCATGATTGTGTTGGTTTGTTTTTTCATTTTTATAACCTCGCCTCTTATTGTTCGGATGTATAGGTGACTTTAGCCACACGGTTGCCTGAAGCATTGTATACCATCTGTACAACCTGCTTCAACTGCGTCATGGCTGCGTCCGTATACATCCTAAAACGTATCGGCATATTCCGCCAATCATAGTCTATCTTGAGTTTCTTGGTCTTATCCTGAATCAGATTACCATTGTAATCATAGTCAAAATTATTATCTTCAGGATCGTAATCTTCATTCACTTGGCGCAAATCACCGGCAACATTCCTAAGCCGATGATTATTGGGATAATAATGATAAGTTCCGCTTTTTGTTACATTCTCGAAATTACTTGGAGAGGTCTCCTCCAAAACCGTGCGGCTGTTTGTTGCAATAGCACCATCCACTTGATAGGTCATAGTTGAATTAAAGAGGCTATCTTTATAACCATTCTCATCAGCGTATGAAGTATGCATTAATCTACCTAAGCCATCATAGGTATATTTAAACAACTCCTGAACACCCGAATAAGCACTTACACCTTTATAAGCCAAACCGGCAATATTGCCATTATATTGAGGCGTTAGAGAGATTGTACCCAATTGACCCTTATCATAAGCAATTTCCTGATCAAACACCACGGTTTGTGCGTCATCCTTGGCGGTTATTTTCTCTAATCGCCCTTGAATATCATAGGTATTGGCTGTGGTCAAGACCGGATTGGCGGCTTTTGTAAGCACAGCCCGTGGATCCTGATATTCATAACTCATCTCAGGATCATTCCTGCCTGTTGTCTTTACGTTAATTAGTTTACCCGTATAATCGTATTCCATTTCACGCTTGAAATAATCGGGATGGCCTTCATTCATAAAAGAATAAGAAAGGACTTGTCCGCCTGCGGAATAAGTATAATTATGAATAACAGGTTTCATGCCCGGTATTTTCTCCAATATTTTCACCAAATTACCCTTTTCATTATATTGATATTGGCTTTCAACCGGTTCCCGTGACACATCTGTATAGCCCTTAGTCTTAAGGAGTCGTCCATAAAGATCGTATTCATTTTGTTGCAAAATCTTGTAAGATAGGACATCTGTCTTTGCTGGCCATTGGTCATCATTGATAATAAACTTGTCGTCAAAAAAATCGGCATTGTCGTCTTGAATATCTAAAGTTTTCTCTAATTTTCCCTGGCCATCGTAGATGTAAGCAATAGCATACTCTTCACCTTTTCTCCGATGATTTGGATCTCGAACAAACCGCAAAGCACCTTTCCAATTGTACCGGTATTCAATATCATTATGAGATTGGCTACTACTGCTGCCCAAATCCGAAGAAGACCGCTTCAGCAACTTCTTAAATCCATCATATTCATAAGTGGTATAGGCAGCGCTGGTTGTATCGCACACATTAGTGCATACGGTTGGATCATTCGCATTTACAAAATTTGATGGACCATATTCCTTTATCAGATTTCCGGCAACATCGTATGCATATCGACTCATATTTAAGACATTATTAACGCCCGTGCTAATTGCTGCCGCATTCTTTGTAACATACGATAAAACGGTATTCCCTTGGACATCTCTTACTGAATGGTTATAGATCTTCTCTCCGGGCTTTGTTGTAGAAGCGGAATAAGCATAAGAATACAAACCAATATCAGTTGGACCTGCAAATTCAGGATTATAAACCTGATGACTATTGTTATCCAATGTATATAGAATTTTGGCAGTAGTATCAAAATACTCCTGATAGATATAGTCCGCATTTTCAGCAAGATCCACTCCGTACAGATCTCCCGGCCCGCTGCTTCTACGCATACGACCTGTGCCGTCGTCTGTATAGGCATATCGTACAAAAGCATTTTCACAATAAGCATTCGTCAGTTTTGGATCGAGGAAAGTGGCCGAAAATGGTTTTACCACTATCTGATGGCTGGACACATAGGAAGCCCATGCACAATTGACCGGCAAACTCTTCTTTATGACTTGATTGTTTGAATTGTAATCATACTTAACTACTCTAATCGAATCATCAGTACTGCTATTATTGTTTGTCCCATAAACCCGATTATGAGTCTGAAAGGTTAAACCCATCGCATTCATAAAGGCGGTTGATACTGCCGGATGATTGGCTTTTTTGCCTACTTCTAAAACCACCCCATCAATATAGAAAGGCGTGGTATTGGTCATCTCACGGATAAACAACCGTATACGAGGAGAAATACTGGTCTCGCCGGGCTGGGTAAATCGTGGCCGAACCTTTTCAAAGGTATAAGACAGATATTTCCATGAACCCCCGCTAATCGACTTATTATTTGAAACAAAATCATGAGTCACATCCAATCCGGCCCGAATAGTGGTTGAATTAGTTGTTTCATCGTCCACATATATCCAAAAAGAGAGAGTCACATCCTTGCTTATCATTTCGGAATACTGAGGATGACCTTTTTCGGCAATAAAATCAACCAGGACTCCATCACCATTAACATTTGGCACCACTTTCAAGGATTTTCTGCCATAAAAATACTTCGTATCGTCTTTTGTTATAGTACACTCGGAACCCGCTACACCATGATAAACCTGCCAGAAAGGCAAAGAATTATCTGCGGAAATTTCACCCTGGTCCTCAAAATTCCAATATGGTATTAAGTTACCGTTGATAAAACCAGCCTCTTCCGCCCTGTTCGGATAAGTCGTGCTATAATCATCCGTGCCGCTCATCTCTCTTGAATAGAACATATGAGATGACTTAGAAATAGCCCCTTCTTTGCCAACCTGAGCCAAGCCACTATGGTCTGTGTCATAATAATTGTAACTCTTGCCAGCCCCGGATGAGGCAGAGGATAAAACTTGTCGGGTTTGCGGATCATAATTCGTGATGGCTACAGATGCTGTATCCGGATAAGCCATGAAATTCTCGACATAAACGCCTTCAGATAAGGCAATGAATAGTTGACTGCCACTCAAAGGAACCTTTTTTGAATAATGTTTCAACACTCCAATATTGCTGCTATCGCTTGGAATGGGAAAGGCTTGTATATTAGTTCCATGAAACACTACTACTGCTGGTTTTTCCGTAGATAATTTGTCACAATAAGCATCAAATTCAACCACTAATCCATTGAATTGCACTGAACGATTGGCACTGACGATCGCAACGGGAACAGGAGCATATATGCCGCACCCTCGTCGTTCAATTGTAGTCGGATAAGTCCAGTCCCCCAAGCCCTCAGCAAAACCAACATAGGCTAAATCGGCACTGCTGGTATTACCGATACCGGCTAACGGCAATTGATGCGTTCCATTATCATAAAGCATGAAGGAATATTGTTTTTTTCCAATTTGTGATTCACTTATCTTCTTTTCAACATAAGAAACATTCTGAATAATATTTCCGTATTCATCCCAGTATGGATCATTTCGTAAAGCATAGGTCTTCTGGATATACATATCCTGCTTGGGGTCCTTCAAATAAGCTGTCCAATTATGATCTGGCGCCCAACTGGGCGCTCCATGTGCCCCATTTACCCATTCACTTCCCGAACAAGATAAGACCGGCTCCCCAATATCATAACTATAATTCTGATTTTCATCAAATATCGTCCAGCCAGACCGTACCGGCCCTAAAATATTTGCATCTTCCAGAGTTGAGTTATTGCGAAAGCAGTAATCACTGTAAGAAACATATTGTTTCCCATCCGCAGTTTTAGAAATGCTTTTCATCGGCAAACCGCGACCGCTTGAATAAGAATAATACTGCATTTCCCGGATCGATTTAACCTTATTGGCAATCGTCTCCGCCTTTACAATTTTAGGCTCTGTGAATGAAAAAGGAAAAACCGATGTCTCATCCGGAACCGTCCAATATGTCTCTTGCGTGTTTATCAGTTCATCCTTGGAATTATAAGTGTTAATCCGATAAGGCAAGCGATCCAAACGCGCAAAATCAAACAGTAAAGAATCCTCTAATCCAGTTCCATGCAATTGCATTAAAATGTTGCCATAAGTATAAACATCCCGATAAATGCCCGAGTTTGATGTCTCTCGTGTTTTTGTGCAGACCAATTGGTTCGATGCCTGATTTAGACTGAAGCGAGAATATGAATAACTTTGCTGATTGACAATAGTGGAGGTTTGCTTACTTTTCACTGACAATACATACTCTGTCGAATATTTTGAAAAAATATCTTTTACATTATTATCATATTGATATCTAACTGTATTTAATTCAGATTTATTTCGCCAAGCATAACTATAATCCTGACCATCGGTTCCCGTACGACTCTGCAAAATATCAACAAGACCATCCCCATTAAAATCAATCAGCCGAACACCCCAATCCAAGGAGTATAATCCGTTCGTACCCGAATGCTGCGATATCAACGATCTTGGGAGTCTCCACCAATCCGTATGATCGCCATGCTCACTCACTTCTTCCCAGCCATCCCCGGTATTTCGCCAAGCATAACTATAATCCTGACCATCGGTTCCCGTACGACTCTGCAAAATATCAATAAGACCATCCCCATTAAAATCAATCAGTTGAACGCCCCAATCCAAGGAGTATAATCCGTTCGTACCCGAATGCTGCGATATCAACGATCTCGGGAGTCTCCACCAATCCGTATGATCGCCATGTTCACTCACTTCACAAAACCCATCACCACCCATGTCTACTCTATTGCTTATACTGATATTATTACCGGTTGCAGAAATTGTCGAATTATAATCTGAATTTATTGCACTATTCATCATCTCAATACTACTCTGGCTGTATTTCGACTCTATTAATTCTCCTAATGAGCTTGCATATTCCGGCACTAGTCTGACATATTTAAAGTCCACACTATAAGACTCTGAACTTTTCTGATAAGAAATAAAATTATTGCCTATAAAGTTCCCATTGCAAGCAATACCAAATGGAATGTAATACTTTTTCGTTCCCATCCAAATGGAATGTAATACTTTTTCGTTCCCATCCAATCAATAAACCAAAGTTATTTTTGCGGGCCAGTACAATACGCAATATCCTCATAGACCGCAAACCAGTTTTGACCGCAGAAAATCCGTCCTAAAGCATTAATAAATCCCGCACCCGCTGATAAAATACTGCTATAATCCGTCAGCATCTTCTTTTGTACATATTCAGTCCCGGTAAATTGATAGAAGATATAAGTATATTTCCCCCTGTACGAAGAAGTCGCATCACTACAAATCGTCTTTACTGCAATCCCTCCCGTAATGAACTGAATATCATAAACCCCGGAAAAACCAGTCGGCAAAGCCAATGTCTGAAGAGTGGCATCCAAAACCGGTACGCCCCCACTATTCTTTAGCACTCGATACGAAACACTCAAACCATTCTTCAACAATAGACCATTTTCGGTTAAAACACATTGCTCAGAAACTAACTCATCATCCGAACTCCAAATCGCTTGATCCACTGATGTACTCCATGGACTAGACAAGGATGGATTATACAAGAACACCCGAACAGACTTCTTTCCCTCCTCATTCCAACTATGAAGCATCAGATTTCCAGAAATTTGCAAATCTGAATGCAAATACAAACCATTCGTTGCTCCACAACGTGACCATTCAAGATAAAACTGACCATTCTGCAATCGATAAACATAAGTATTTAGTCGCTCTACATTATCCGTAACAGAATCCCGCATAATCACCAATCGATCCCCATAAACCAACACGCGAGACAAACGAGACATGGCTAATCCAGCAAAAGCATTTGCTTGTTTTTCATTTGCCTCATTCAGATAATCCATAATCGGACGAAAGCCGCTATCAATCTGCGCATAAAAATGAGGCTCCCAACTGCCATCTGTTAGTTTTTTATTCACCACTAAAAAACCTGCACCTGATAAAATCTGACTCCGCCTATCCATGGTAGGGTCTAATCCGGCCAAATCAGATAAATTACCCTCATCTTCAGACTTTCTATCTGTATATATGGGATAAACATTCTCTTGCTTGGAATAAGTATACTCCGTAACCAGTCCTGATGAAGATTTAACGCTTTTTAGACTCCCAAATCCGGGGTCAGCCACATCGCCGGTAAACGAAGTGACATAAGTAAATTGCGTTGGAGGTGTTAAAACATGACCATCCGACCCTTTTGCAGTAATAGCAGTTAGAATGCGCTTCCGATAAGCATTTACTTCGGTTCCACTTTTGGTGATATTCATCCAATCCGCATCAGTATTGTAGGTAAACTCATATTTCTGGAAATATTGTCCATTAATATGAAGTCTTATGGCAGATAGAAACTTTTTCTCCAATGGATCAATAAAACAATCTGGTTCTGTTGACAATGGGGTTGGATCGGCATACTCATAAGGCTCTTTATCACCATATTCAAAGACCACTTTATCACCGTTACTGGACACAATTTCATTCAGATAAACACAATTTGTCGCAACCAAGCCCTGAATAGCAGTGCCATTGTTCCCAAGTTGCTCACCTGTAACAACAGCATCCCCTTGTTCACGATTAAAATATTCGAAATTGCACCAATGTTGGCCATCATAATGCTCCATTTTGGCGACAAACCACCTGTCATAAAACGGTTCCGACGAAGCATCGAACAACCCTACCACCCCAGCACTTGAGAAGGTCACACCAAGGGCATTATTATTTCCCGTTACCTCGTAGTCGCCAAATAACAATTTCGTCCCATCCGGTTGAATTATTTCCCAGCCCACAATCAAATTACCCGCAACATTCGTAATATAACTGACCTTATAATTCAATAACCCCTGAATAAAAAGCGTAGTATGGTCTTGCCCGTAGGCCATTGGGTGGACGCTCCCGGAACCATCCTGAAAATACCATTGGTCATCTTTGAAGTCTTTTGTCCCATGATGATTGACCATGATCTGCATATTAGAAAAACTCCAGCCCAACCCCAGAATACCTGTTGGTGCAATCTGATTATCTTGTCTTACCTGTTGATAAACTCCTGCATTGGAATAATCAATGCCTATTTGAACATTAAAACCACTTCCGGCAGTCAGATTAAATAAATCCTGACTGAAACCCAAGTAGCCACTGCTTGGGGTAACATCACCCTTGGATAATGCGCCCTGATTATAAGTAGCATTGGATGGTGCTGGAATGGCACCACCAGCAGTAGGTGTTGTGCTACCTGGCACTATTTTCCCTAAACCAGGTTTTGCATCTTGACCTGCCACCCGTAAGAAGGCAATGATTAAAATAATTAGGCATTGTTTTAACATAAAAAATCTCCTTATGATATTTTCAAATCTTAGAATCATAGACTACCTTCGACCCAACCTGTAGGTTTTCTATCCCAAATAAAAATTTTTTTGAACAGTAAAATTAATCGCTTGAATGGCCATTGTCAACAAGTAAATCCGGCACCTGAATGGGTTGCAACTTCCCCTGCAACCCATTCACCCCCGCCAAAGCCCCTTCCTCTTCCCCGCTATCACTGGAAATATATTTTTCCACCCCGATTTTCTCTAAAAACCGGTTCATCTGTACGGTCTTGGAAATTCCGGCCAGTCTGCTCAAAACCGCATAGCAGGGTTTCCGTTGCCCAACCGGACACAACGAAAAACAATACCATCAGTATTGCTGTCATGCCATAGGCTGGCTTTATCGGATAATTACGCATCTTTTCTTCTTTTTATTAATAAAGGATCTCTCCATGCATTCCTTTATTTCACAATAATGAGCTTTCTGGACAAATTCAACCCCGCTGCCTTGATTCTGGCCACATAAAGACCCGCTGCCAGGTGACGGGCATCCCATTTCACCTGATGCGCACCTGAGACCTGCTTGCCTTCCAACAGCGACTCCACCAACCGGCCGCAGCGATCATACACCTTGAACGATACAATGCCGGCAGTAGGTACCTGATACTGAAAAACCGTTTGCCCGCAGAAAGGATTAGGGCTCACCTCCAGGAAGGGGGTGGTTCGAACATTCACTTGCTGCTTATTCGCAGAGGTTCCGGCAATCGGAATACGCTGGAATTTCAGCCATTTGGTTGTTGACCCCGTAAAGGCCCAGGCCACAGGAAAAAAGTTCTCCGGTGCGGATTGGGTGGAAGTCAGATTGAAACTGACATCCTCAGTGGCAAGCGTATGGGCCTCGCTCCAGGCGCCATCCGGAAGCTCTTTGGTGCAATAACGGATGAGATACTGCACACCGCTCTGCTCTTTCCATACATTCATCAGCAGATTTCCACTGAGTGACAGGATATGACCAGTGCATAATGCCGGGGTAATGTCAACCGGGGTATGAGTACCGTCAAATTGATAAATCTTTTGGCCATTGGCAAAATAGAGGTTACCTGTGGCCTCATGATAAACCGCTCCGGACGGCCGACTGGTTATACTGCTTAACAGAGTCGTTGGTGTGGTCCAGCGCGTTCCATCGGAATGGGACCATTTAATCGTGTTGCTATTGCCGTCCAGCCAGAAACAGGCCACTTCATCCCCATAAGGAACCAGCATCGGGAAAAAAGCGCTGTACTGCAAGGAAGTGGTAATGGTACCCAAAGAAGCGGTTTTACCTTCATACTCCCATGCATCGGAATTTTCCACCCACCATTCCGCGCCGGTCAGGTTGCCATGCTGCGTCCCATACGTGCGCCAAGCTTCGGCATCTATCAGACCGGAAGCATTCGGCCAACGCCAGGATTCTCCTTCATCATCCGAATACCAACCCCGCATCCATATCCCTCTATAACGCGTCATATGGGCTGACAACATCCAAATCCGGCCGTTGGGTAATCGAATACCGTTCACTTTCCATTCTGCACAATGCCAGGAGTTCGGTGTAATCAGTTTCCGCGTTGTAAATTGCCAATCCGTGCCGTTAAACTGGAGCCGACGGAAATACATGGCCGTGGAGACCCCGGCGCCACCGCACTTTGATGTGTAAAAACCCATTAAATCATCCCCGGAGCTGGTAACGATACTTCCCGGTGCTTGATAACTGTGAAAGAAACCGCCCACGGATGTCCAGTCCTGTCCGCCGTTCAATGTTTTTCGGACTCCGCCATAAATCCATGACCCAATGGCTATCCGATCATTATCCACTGCAGAAATAGCATAGGGCATGCCCAAAAGGTAAGCATAACCGGGATCGCCGGTGCCCAAATCAATGAAAGAAGGTTCCCCGACTGTTAATGGTTCCGTATTTCTGGCACCTGTATATTTATTGGTCCACACCGGACTCTGAGGCGGCAGCTCCTGGACCGTCTGGAAGGCAGTGGTATCACGCAGAATGGGCAGCATACTCCCATCCTCTGCACCGGCCTTTAACAGTCTTAAATTATCAACAACCACATGCTGAGCCTGTACATGGTAAAAATGAGTGACATTGACAGAGAGGTTTGCCAGCGCGCTCAGGTTCAATACGCGCCCTTTTAACGTATCCACACCCCAGTAAGCCGCTCCTGCACCGGAAAGAGGCACCTGAATTTCTTTGGCTGCATCGGCCAAATTGAATTCCAGCGTCACCCATTGGTTCCCTGGCACCACATACCGGCGAAGAAGAAAAGGAGAGGTGAGTTCATCCTGAAGGGAAAGCCAAACCACACAAGAGTCTGTCGTACTTTTGATATCAATGCGCATCCGGTCATAACCGGACCAATCCGAACCCAGCCAGCTTTCCAAAAAACCATAGGTCTGAAACACTCTGCCTCGAACATACAGTAAATGGTTTTCCGGAATCAAAGGCGACGTAAGATACCAGCTTACATCATTGTAGGAAAAATCCCGGCCAACCGCCCATTCCCCTTCGGTTGCATCCCCTTGAAACAAAGTGCCAAGCGTACCGCCCCCGGAATTGATGGCACTATTGACCGTGATACCGCTCCAGCCCCAGGTTTGCATTTCATCATATTCAAAACCGGCCAGAAGCTTTACGTCCTGAGAAAACAAAAAGCTGGCCAGTAAAAAACAAGTCATAAAAAACAAATGCCAACTTTTGAAACGTCCCTGATGTTGTTGATTCATAATTATTCCTCCTTAAAATTTAGATTGTTTTTACTTCCTAATGTTTATTGCAAAACATGTGCCTATACTTAAACATATAACTAACTTGTTTACTATCAATACTTTGCAAATTATTCGTGACTAAATTTTATGCGCTGAATAAAACTAAATTTAAACTGTTTCGATACTTAAAATAAACTATATTTTTTATATGGAAAATACAAAAAATACAGGTTTGAACTTTTTCAAAGATTTTATTTTTAAAATTCAAGCTGAACCGCTGATTTCTTCGGCTTATCTGCTGGGACTATTCATTAAAATTGAAGAAGATGGTCTCATTTCGGATGTTTTATTTAATGATAATGTTTATAACCTTGATTTTAACCACGTTTGCGGGCAAAATATTCACGATTTTTATTTTTTGCCTGAGGATAAAACGATCGCTGATCTTTCATTTCACATTGATGGACAGGGAGATAAGATTATTCAGAAATGGATATTTAGTAGCGCACATACCTATGCTTCAAAAAATGTTTTTGAGAAATTTGAAGACTTTTTCGGCTTTTATACGAATGTTCCCTTTTCCAGACTCAGTTTATTAAGAATAAAGAATACCGGGCTTTTCGGTGCTATCCGGTATAATGATTTCAGCACTCGCATTGTCAGTTTCAGGCAATCCCCATTGCTCTTTTTGGATATAAATGAGGAAATTCAAGGCTATAACCAAGCCTTGCTTAATCTTTTTCCCGACAAGAAAATGTCGGGTAGGAACCTGCTCGACCGACCGGCAAAAGCATTTTTCGACCCCCATCCTCTGGATTTACTTAAAAACAAAGAGGCTCATTGGACAGAAATCCAGGAACTGGACTGGGAATTATCCTATGCATTGGACTTTCAAAATAGCGAGCCATCAGAAATGGAACAATATATAGAAACCCGTGAACTGAAAAAAAGAGGGGAACAATGGGTGTGGGAACCCGAGCAGGCGCGAAACAGACTTCTTGCTCTGCTTCCAACCGTTGACTTGACAAAGAGGGACATTAAAATAGAATTAACCGTAAGTCTGGACAGAGGATGTCTGCCTTACTTTATTCTGGGCGGGGAAGCGGCCCACGGACAATTCTTCCCGGATTATAAAGGATATTTAATCGGTTATCATGACCCGCAAAAAAAAGCACTCTTAAAAAAGACAGGCGAGGTCATTCACGAGGTATTCTGGAACTATTCCCTGCTTACGGATGAATGCAAAATCGAGGTTTTTAAAAGAGGGGGTTATTTCGCTCTTTTTATTAATGGATTAAAAATATTCGGGTATACCGATTTTGAACCGGTAGAGAACCCGGTTGGACATCAATATTTATATCTTGAAGAGGCCGGCAACGTCATTCTGAAATCGTTAAAAGTATATGGTTTACCTGTAGAGGAAATAAACCGCGCACCGGCAAATGAGATTACGCTGCGCAATAACACGGAGAACACCTATCGTTTTCGTCAGATTTCCGACGACCACTTTACTTTTATCCAGGGGCGTTTTCATTATGTTTTTACCCTGGAGGATATTTCGCATCTGAAAAAGAACATTCAGATATTGAAAAAAGAAAGCGAAAAAATGGCGCGCGAACGGGATGCATTAAAATCCCTGGCACTGGGGCAATCGGGAAATGAGCATTCATTCATTGGTGAAAGCGCCGTGATTAACAGTATCAAAGAAAAGGCAAAGGCCGCCGCAGAATATCCTGTGGCCATTTTAATCGAGGGCGAAACCGGCACGGG
>Ga0156536_1056_pt1 | contig 12083 bp, 4 predicted proteins | sample RifOxyB2_FD_111931 | JGI IMG/M metagenome (GOLD analysis project Ga0156536, IMG submission 111931) | Elusimicrobia bacterium RIFOXYB2_FULL_49_7 | reverse complement strand
AAAACCGCCTTCAACAACGATGGGTGGATATGCGTCATGCCGGCACAGGACTCTATTTTATACGGATGAAAACTCAAAAAGAGGAACGGGTGATACGCTCTTTTTTAGTCCATTGACTTGACGATTTACAGATATGATTGTTCCCATAATGTACTTAAAGAAGAGGTTCACATGTTAAACCAACAAAAAGGGCCGGCAAAAAAGGTTCTTTCTTTTCTTATTTTATTGTCCGTATTAAGTGTTTTTTCTGAAACGATTGGGCCTATTGAAATGCCTTTTATGCGCCATGTCGGCATGCAGGGTTTTTATGGCAGAGGGAGTTTCGGTGCTTATAATACGGTTTGCCGTTATGGTGTCGTTGCTGTCGATGAAAACAAAATTGCCGTTTCCATACTGACGAAACATGCAATAGCCACTTTTGATGGGGGGCTGACTTGGAAAGGACTGAATGGCGCCAGCCTCTCACCAACCCAAATTTGGGCAGAAACAATTCCTTCAGCTCTTGTCGGCTACCCTTTTGTAAATACAACAAAGAGTTACACAACCAATACACAAAATGTAATTTATAATCACAGCTTTATTAACAATGATATATTATGCGGCGGATTTTTCAAGTGTGACGATAATCGTGCTTCTCCCCTTTGGTTCAGAAAGGTGAAATATAATGGGAACACCTGGGAATTGGAGCCCCATTATATGGTCGATGACAGTGCCAGCAAATGTCAGTCGGGCATGACCGTTGAACTTCCTTCCGGCCAACTTTGGCAGATTTGGTATCATGGCGGCTTTTTTTGGGGACAGGGAATGCATGCCAAATATTCCAGTGATAGCGGAAAAACCTGGCAAATGGTCGGCAACAAACGTGTGATTGATTTTTACAACAATAATTACGGCCCCTATTTTGCGGTGCCCTATAAGAACGGGGTTGCCGTTATCTGGAACGGCAAGGAAAGTATATCCGCATCATCTGGAAAACTGGGATGGTCTTATTCCTTTCCCGATACGAATGGAGTGCCTCAGAATTGGGCAAAATTTAGTGTTATCAGTGCCGGTGTTGGTGCAAATAGCATTGTGGTGACAGGGATTGATTATGATACAATATTTGTTGCGATGACCGGTGCGACGGGCAATGTCCAAGTCGCGGTACTTAAAAATGATACCTGGAGCATAGAAGATGTCGGTACAACCGCGATTCGAACCTATCACTCCCCGGACTCCACGGTTAAAGGCGATCCTTATTTAGATGGCATCTGGAATACAGACTTAGGCGGACGTGCGGCTGTTACTGTTTGCGAAAATAATGTGTATTGTTTATGGGCGGACAGCTCAGCCGGACGGTATCGTATTTATCTTAAGAAAAGGTTGGGGAATAACAGCTGGTCCGAAGCGGAAGAGATAGTCTCTCAGCCTGAAAGATTTTATCAGATGGGGGTACCTGTAAAATGCCCGGACGGCCGTATTCCTTTTGTCTGGGATTATTCAAATGATGCTGCCGGTGCAGGACAAGGGGGCGTCAGATTTATCAATTACGATCTTATAGAGGGTAGTAAAATTGCCTATAAACCGTTTGTCAATAATTCTCCTTTTTTCAAGGTGGCTCCAAACCCATTTAATCCCTCAACAACCATACGGCTTGATGCCCGGATAAAAAAAAATGGGGCTTCTCTAAGAATATTTAATGTTAATGGAAAACAGATTGCAGATTTGTCCGAAAGCATCGGCAGTAGCAGGGTGGTCTGGAATGCCGCTAATCAACCGAGCGGGGTGTACGTTGTAACCCTTAAGTCCGAACAATTTAATTGTAGCCGGCGTATCATTTTATTGAAATAAGAGGAATTGGCTGAATCAGGAAAACGGTTATCCGAATCACGGTTCCATCGCGGCGGAAAATGTGTCGGCTCATGTTGTCATCTAATTTGTAACCGGAAATTTGTTGACACGTTCCGTTGGCAAGGCCCAATTCGATCCGGGCTTCATCTGCGCGGACATAAACCACGGGAACCTGGCAAAAAGTGTAAGCAAGCGATCCGACAGGCAAATCAATTATCCTGAACTGCCCCTGCAAATCAACATAGTGAAACGTCTCCGGCTGGTGGGAGAATTCCCGATCACGTAGAAGCCCCGGATGAAAATAAAGTTGACCTTGTTCAACAAACAATCCCAACTCGGCTCGGCGAGTAAGGATTTCTTCTTTAACCTGCCCGGTCATACCGGGTTGTTTGACGCCCTGGCCGGCAGGCGTGTGAGAATAGGGGTCCGTTGGGAAAGCGCCATATACGTCGGGTGTTTTGTTGAATCCCAGTCCATCGCGGATGTCGTAATAAGCATTGTACAAAGCTTGAATGACTTCTGTCTTTGCCTTGTTTTTCAACGCATGCAAATAAACTTCTTGTACTGCCAGCATCAGCTTGGTAATCATGTGCCAGTAAATACTTCCCAAGCCTTCATAGGCAAAAAATGTTCCGGAGCGTCCGGTAAAAGAATGATGATTAAAAACCTGTTCAAAAAGGTCGAGGATTTTCCCAGACTCGGCTTCCACCAATGCAGTCAAGCCTTCCTTCTTTTCCAGGGTTTGTAATGTACGCCGGACATCTTCAACGTTACGGAACGTTCCGTTGAAGTGATATATTCCATCAACATCTTTGGCCAACAAAGAACGGTCGCCAAGTTCGTTCAGCCGTGTTACCAAGTCAAGCCCCTGCACCTGTTCGGCAGAAACTCTGTTCTTTTTTAAAAATCCTGCCAGATTCCGATCCGGATAAAGCAGATAACTGTTTTGATCGGCGCGATACATAGGGCTGGCACGCAAAGCCCGCAACAAGGAAAGGGCCTCTTCACTGGTCAACAACCCGGACGACAGGATCGAAACCTGTCCTTCGAGCATCTCATACAAGTTGGCAACCGCAGTTTGTCCGGTGCGGAGATGTATGACATTATAGGCGTGGTAAAGTCCATCCGCGCGCAGGTTGGCACGCAGGCTATGCTCAACATAACGCTGAGCCAGCGCAAAGAAAGTGAGCAGATCGCCTTTTCCAAGCAAAACAAACTCCCCTGAGAAACCGTTGCGGTAATAATTCCAGCGGTAATCGCTGCTTACCTGCCCAAGCGCATTTATCATTGCACTGCGCTGTTCATCGCTGAAAACAAACGGCAGCGTATCCTGAAATTGTTCCAACACATCGAGCGTTGCATCCAACCATGCCTTTATCTCACGCGTGATCAAAATGTCCGATAAGCATGCTCCCTTTACCAATGCCTGACAGAAGGTAATGTAGCGCAACAAGTAACCGAGTGTTACGACGGAGAGGCCTTTACCGACCAGGGCATTATTGGCATCGTTCCATTCCGGGCGCTGCGTATTCATCCACAGGCCGCCTTCCGGAACAAGGTTGCCTATTTTGGCAAGCAAGAGAACCAGCAATTTTTCACTCATATTGACATGAAAAACCTGCCCATCGGCATCCTGAACCAGTTTACCGTCTGTGCCCAACCGTGCCACCCTCTCACCGATGCTTTCATTCAAGACGTAATCAAAAGTGATGGTGTTGTAAGGATCCTGTAGAATCGCTTCATATTCTTTGATACGATAGGGGACGTCAACATGGCTAAAAATGCGACGGTCAAGTAAGTTCTGCAACTGGCCGGGATGAAAATGCGCTGAGACCTCCATCAATTTTTCAAGATAAATAATCTGATGGTCGCTCCAATAACCTATATTGGCCCAAGGATTGCCAGGGTCCGGAACTTCCCAATCAATGCCGTCCCGGCTGATACGGTAGGGATTATAGCCATCCGCCGTAGTGGCATTCAGGAATTTCACCACCATCTGCTCCGCAAACTGCGGATACGACCAAGCCAGCGGCTCCCAATTTTGGAAGATATCACGCCAGTTTCCCTCGTAATCGAGACGGGGAGTACCATCCGCTTTCTTTAGATTAATGGAAAAACGATTCCAGGGACGGCTGGGATCTCCATGCCGTCGCCCAAAAGTAAGAGGCAGATATTCATAACACAAACGCTGCAAATCAGCAGACCCGGATGCTGCGGCATGCACCAACAAGGAATCGCTCTGAAACTGATCGGGCAAATTTTCAATGAAGGTGAGATGTTGACTAAAGAGAACCTTGTTACGTACAGTCAAGAATTCCAACAAATCCGCCTTTTTCACGGTATAGTGACGGATGAATATACCGCCACGCATAGTATTAAACAAGACATTTGAAAAATGATGGGCCGTGCTCAAATGCTCTTTGGATATTTGTAATCCGTCTGCGCCGGCAACGATAGTCACCAGTTTTTCCGTGCCCAAAGCAATATCCCGCTCAACCCTTGCAAAGGTCGCACTCGCATCCTGTTTTAAATCACGAAGGAGTTCTGCCACGCGGAACCCGTCCTGGTTAACCTGCGCCACCACGCTCCACGCTGCCTGCTTTCCCGAAGCCAGTTCCAGGTTTGCATGAACCAGATAGGCACCCCGTGTTCCACGCACATCTTCATCGGGAAAAACCTCCCCGCCATGTCTAAAGCATTCAACCTGCCGTGTGCTTAGTAAAACGTCAAAATGGTCCAGCCCGAACGACCAGACCGTTGTGGCTCGTAAAGACTCACTCGGTTCGGCGAGGTCGGTAATAGTAGAACTGAGTGAAAACATACCCAGTTTGGTTTCCGGCTCGACTTCATTGCGTTTGTAAGCATTCAACAAATTACTGAATGAATTTTGCATTGCAGAACTTGCCCCACAGGGCAAGATATTCTGTAAACCATCCAATAACGTCACCTGACATGATTTATCAGACTGATTGATCAACCAGGATGTCTTGATAAATCCATAGCGATCGCTGGTCCGCCACGCATAGCGGTAAGTCAGCCCAAGACGGTGGTTGATTTCTTCAAAAATGAGCTTGTCACCAAAACTGTTTTTATACAAATTGCGTTCGATCTTGTACAAACCCGCATAAAAATCCGAAAAGGGTTCCCAAAGAAACACGGCATCATCTTTAGTCACTTTCAGTATCGATAGGGGCCCTGTGTTTGAAGCGTTTTCGGTGATTTTGTCATCCGTATAATACGGAAAAAGTGCGGATTCGGCATGGGCGCGCCCTGCCGATAAACCGCCGCTGCTTGAAATAAACATCCAACAGTCTGAACTGCTGACCAGACTCATAAAGAACGGGGCCATATGGTCATAATGACGAATACAATAAAACGGCTCGCCCAGCAGGCTGACATATTCCCCGACCACTTCTTGGTTAGAATGGTATAGTACACTATCACCGACGTGTATTTGTTTAGTCATAAGATAAATTCCTTTTGGATCATTTTCCGGAAGGAAGGTTTGAAGATGCAATCCTGTATTCAACCGTGATTCCGTTTCTTTCTTTTAGGATCATTTTATTTCCCAACAGACATTGAAGATCGCGTTGTATGCTTTTCCTTGAAACAGGAAATAACGTGCTCAGCTTTTTTAAATCAACGCTGGAATTTTCTTTTATAAAAGTCAATATGGTTTCCTGTCGGCGGGTCAGCGTCTTTTTATCGGCCTTATTTTTATTAAAATAGCCGTATTTTTCCATTAATCGGTATAAGCTTTGTCTTCCGATATTTAATTCCATTGCAGCGCAAGAGATATTTTGCCCGGTTTTCGATAATGCTTCTTTAATTTGTTCGGCGGATAAATCTCGTGGTTCAATTCTTGAGACGGTTCCGGATTTCTTAGGTATCCCGCCATGTGTAGAGTATTGCCGGATGCTATCCGGTAGATCATTGATATCAATGAAACGCTTGTTTCCCAAAAGCAGGGAGAAAATAACCGCGTTTCTAAGCTCTCTGATATTGCCCGGCCAAGGATACCGGCAAAAGAGATGCATTGCTTTAGGTGTTATTTCAGGGAGACTTATTTTATTTTTTTCACCGTATTCCTTGAAGAAAAAGTGGATGAGTTCAGGGATATCCTCTCTGCGTTCTCGAAGAGGAGGTGTATTGATAATGATGGTATTAATTCGGAAGTAAAGATCTTTTCTGAAACGGTTCGTTTCCAATAATAGATTCAAATCTTGATTTGAAGCACTGATGATACGTGCCTCGGTGGTTAACGTGATATTGCTTCCTATTCTTTCAAATTTCCGGTCTTGAAGCACTCGTAAAAGCTTGGCCTGCAGCGAAAGCTCCAGATTGCTGATTTCATCGAGAAAAATCGTGCCTCGGCCGGCGGCTTCAAATCGTCCTATTTTTCTATCCGTTGCTCCGGTAAAAGCCCCTTTTTCGTACCCGAAAAGTTCGCTTTCAAGAAGCGGGGGCGGCAGCGAGGCACAGTCGACTTTGATAAACGGTTCATTGCCTCTTTTACTTTGAAGATGAAGTTGCTGTGCCACCAAGTCTTTGCCGGTTCCGGTTTCCCCCGTAATGAGAATGCTTGCCTGGGTATCTGCGGTATTCCGAATAAGGGCACGGATCTTTTCCATGGAGCCGCTGCTTCCGATCATTTTTGCATCGGTTTCGCCGTCCAATCTCCGTTGAAGCTCGTGATGTTTTGTCAGAAGACGCTTATGTTCCCGGTTCTTTTTTTTCAGCTCTTCCTGTGCTATTCGGAGCCGGCTGATATTTCGTAACTGCATTATCTCGACAGGTGTCTGATGGTAGGAGCCCGGATAAAGTGAGATTTCATATATCTCCTCCGGGAAATCTCTCAGATGTATGTCAAATTGCTCAAAGGCGGAATGATCCCTGATTTGCAGTATGGAAATGCGATTGGAAATCCTGAAGTCTTTGAAAGAGGTGTCGGCGCCACAGGCCAGTCCGCAGACGTTTAGAGAAGAATGGGTTGCGGGCTGCAGATCGAGGAATTCCACGCGGGACTTTTGGTCGATCTCCAGAATCAATTTACCGCCTGTTTTTTCAAGAATGACTTTATGCCAGCCACCTGCGTGATATTTTTGTACCGGCTTTTCTATCATTTTCATTCCACATTTTTTTACGACCATGCCTTCCGGACCGACTCCAAGATAATAACCGCTGCTGTCCGGAGAAAACGTGTAATGTTCCCGCTGTCCGGCAACGAAACATCCGAATTTGAATTCATCTTTACATTTTACGGAAAATTCCATTCTAATGTCATGCGCGGAGATGTCTATGGTTTTTTTCAAGAGACAGAACGAAAATCCCTGTCTTGTCTCTCCGTGCAATTCATGTTTATTCGTTGTCCATTCTCCCGTGGAATCGAATTCCCACCTTTCATTGGCATTGTCTTTAAAATCCTCAGTATAGAGGAGGGTCCAGGGCCCGTTTGAATTTCTGACACATTCTTCGAGATATGTTTTTTTATCGGTTTGAACTTTTTTAAAGAGCTCCCAATCATTCTTTCTGAAGAAATCGCCGATATATTTTCCTCTGTAATTAAGCGATCCTTCCATCAGCCTATAAAATTTATCGAAAAACTGTTGATTATATTCTATGAGATGCTGTTCGGCATTGAGCATGGCAAAGAGGTCGCTTGAGAAATTATTAAAATAGGCCACCCTGTCATTGATGCCGATGTTGAAAAAAGCGATGAAATATTTCTGATTGAGTGTGATAATCTCTGCATTCGACTCGATGGAATGAAGGTTTCCCATAAAATAGGCGGTACTCTCCGCCACATCCCATAGACCGATATTTTGTTTTAAAAGGAGTTTAAACGACCCGATTCGGCCCGGTTTTAAGAATCTGGACAGGATATGCGGTTTATATTCTGGAAGAGCCCAAATCAGTTCGGAAATGGAATGGCCTAATAATTCTTCATATTGATATCCCAATGCTTTTGATAATCGTTTATTCCACCATATTATTTCTCCTTGTCGATTATAAAGGAGCAGATGAAAGTAATCGTCTGAAATTAAAGGGTGATATGCTAATAATAGGTCGGGGATGTTCATAATTGAGTGTATGGCCGAATGACTTAATGTATGGTCAATATGTATGACATAATATAATAATACTTATTTTTAAGCTAAACAGCAAATAAAATGGTGTTTTATTTTTGTATAGTATGGTTAAATAAATATTTAATACACTGATATACAAGTAGATACATCATATAATGTATGTCTATGTTGTATGACTCATATAAATATTTTTGTCATAATACAGTGCACTTTATTATAATAGCATATATTTAAATAAAATATGTTAATATTATACATTGGTAGATAGATTGCTTTTCTTATAAATAAAGGAGAAATCAAAAATGAAAGATCATATTTTCACACAATTTTTATTAGTTTTGATTGTAGGATTTTTCTTCTCAAATGTATTTTGCGCTGAAACAGGTACGCTTCGTTTATTCGGTTGGGAAGCATCAGATAATGTTTCTGATACGACAACATGGAAATCGAATTCTTTGGTAAAAGATCAATACAGCGAAGGTTTAGTTTCCGCAATAAGGGATCTTGGTCCTGATGTTGCCAGCTGGGTTGTAGGCTATTTTAAAACAAGTACGACGCCGTATTCAGAACTGTATCGTTACGGCAGACTTATTAAAACGGTCGGGTGGCCCCATGGAACTTATTTCGGCACGGACTGGTCTTCCTATTCAAAGCTGTGGTTTGACGTGAAGTCCTCGGACGATACCGCAATTATCGAGCTCCATTTAGAAGACAACATGACGCCTTATCCTTATGCGTTGAAAAGAAGCTATCGTATTCCCGCCGGAACATGGGTCACATGCGAATATAATCTTGATTCAGCAGACGCCCTGCATCTCTTTAATCCCAGCAATGTCGTTTCCATAGCCGTCCTGGTGAAAAAAATCGGCAACAATACAAAATTATACATTGACAATTTCCGTCTTGCCCCTGCAACCGGCGTTACCCCGGATTATATGCTTATCGCAGATGCCACACCCTGGCCACAACTGCCCGAACCGCCCGACAACAACGGCGGGACTACCAGGCCCACGCCACTCATTCCTCTTTCCGTTCCACGGGACACCTCCACGCTTGCGGACAACGAACCTGTCAAGACAATCGTGGGTACAACCGCGAGCTGGAATGATGCCATGAAACATGACTACCGAAGCATAAACGCTTACGACAACACCCGGCTCGAAATAATTACGGGAAATCCTCCGTTAAGCTTTCGGGCAAGCGCGGATGCTTGTGATACATGGCGCAACGCGGATTTGCGGGCTCCGGGTGTGACTGACGACCTTGGTACCGGGACTTATACCCGTTTTGCTAGTGCTTCCACCTCCTGTAGGAAACAAGGTACCACGGCTTATGAGAGCGAAGTGCTCTGCGCTTACATGCTGCAGTGCAGCGGTCAGCCCAGCCCGAGCGATTTATGGTTCCGCCGGTTTACCTTTGACGGGACGAACTGGACCATGGGCCCGAAAATAGTGATGGACAAAGATATCCGGTATTGCCCGACCCCGAAAATCGTGCGCTCCGCGAACGGCCGGATATGGGCGGCCTGGGACCATTTCACCCGTTATAATAATGAGACGGTGGCAGCGAAATTTTCGGATGATAACGGCCTGACATGGCAACACGGCGGAAATAATGGGAAGATAAATGGCGCCACTTGCACGGGCATGGTTTACACGGACATTGCGGATTATGGTAATGATGGTGCAGCCATAGCCTGGTATCATATTTCCCAGACCAAAGCCGTTTATTTCTCCTATTTCCAGCAACCGGTTTTTGACGCCATGTACACCGATTACCTGGCCCAAAATCCGTCCGATAAAACACCCTGGGACCGCTTTACAACCGGTTCAGCCTGGACCGCACCCGTCGCACTTCCCAAGGGAACGGACCTGAAGTCCATGGTCGGAACTCCAAGCGGAAAAATTTACATCGCTGTTGAAATAGCGGACGCGGTTCTCGAATGGGATGGTGCGAATTTCACGACATCTCTGGACGGAGTTTCCGGCATGCTGACGCGCATAAAAAACACAAATAATCTAATGCTGTTTACCGTGATCGGCGATACGTCCATAGAATACAGAACTTTTAACGGTTCCATCTGGGGTTCAGCGACGCAGATTGCAATTGAAGCAAGCAAAATAAAAACATTATGTGTACCGCGTGTTTCGCCTGTCAATTTTGTTCCTATTGCGTGGAGCTATACCACGGATCCTTATAATATCCGGACATTTCGCGTAAAAGTACCGGAGGAAATAAAGGGAATTGATACGACACCTGTTACGGCTAATGAAATGGGAACTATTGTTGATAAGGGTGTTGTTCTTAAGGTAAGTCCGAATCCGTTTAATCCGGTGGCGACACTGGAAATTAAAGGAAAAATGGAAAATACAGGATGGCAACTGCGCGTCATAGATATGAATGGAAAAATCGTAGATGATTTGACATCTCAACTCGCTCGTTCATCAAATTTTATACAGTATCGAGTTACTTGGGACGCATCAAACCATCCTTCCGGGATTTATCTGGTAAGGCTATCAAGCGGTGGTGAAAAAACTATCACCCGGCGAGTCATCCTGCTAAAGTAAGATGTCGGTTGCCTTATTTTATTCGTTGTGATGAAAACGAATTAAAGGAGAATTCATGCGGACAACCATGATTAGACTACGCTGTCGTCAGGCCGTGGTTGCGGTACTATGTACCCTGATATCGGCCCTGTCAGTTTTTTCCGCGGAACGCCTCTTCTGCGGTTTTGAGCAAGCCGAGCTGGCCACCTGGCCGCTGACATCCTCGGATGCCGGGGACGGTGACCTGAAATACATCGGTTCCTCATCTGATCAACCCTATGTGTCCTGGCTTACAAGCGAAAGCGCTTCCGATGTCATGCAAGGAACACGGGCGCTTTGCCATGAAATCTGGCCGATCAACCCGGTAAGTACCAAGCTCGTAAGATTCCAGGCTTCCCTGTGGCAGGACTGGAGCTGGCATACCAATACGGGTTACGGCGGCGGCGCCGGGGCCTGGGATTCCACGCGCACCCGCTACGGTGAATATTTCGGCAATGTGGAATGGAACGCCCGGCGCATGTGCCCGCTTGTGAGCCTGATGGGTACCGTGGACCGGCTTCCGGATTCGCTTCGGGACTGGTCAGGCTTCGATTGTCTCTATATTGATGTCAAGTCGTCAGCCGCCCGTATTGCGCTATGGGTTTATCTGTTCGGCAAGGACAGGCCGTCGCACCGGCGGACCTTTATTATCGACCCCGGCAACTACGTGACGCTCCGGGTGCCAATCAAGGAGATGGCCTGGACCGGCGGGTTGGATGTGACCAGCATAAAGAATTTGCGCATTGAACTCTGCGATGCGAAAGGGCCGACCAGGATTTTCATCGACAACATCCGCCTGGCGACAGCGGATGTCACCCCTTCGCTCACCGTGGTGAATGACTCCACACCGGTTGTACCCTGGTTACTGACCTCTCCCCACCAGCCGCCGCGCAATCAGGCGGTACCGGTCGTGGATGTGCCGGTTCGTGTCACCGGTGAAATCATTGCCTCGGCTCCGGTTATCGTGGCCTCGACTCCCACCGGAGCCAACACGGACCGGTCAAGCGGGAACCTGGGCAATGCCATTTCCGTATTCGACAATAACCGTATCAGCCTTATTGGCGAAATGTCAGGGTATGTGTCCTGGCAAACATCGCCTTACATGAACCGCAGTTGGATTGTCTCCACGGACGGCGGGGCCACCTGGCATTCGGACGGGTCACGCACTCAACCCCGCGTTTTTTCAACCACGCACAGAGGCTCCCTGAACTGCTGGGGTCAAGGCGACCTTCAGATGCGCGGTACGGACTACGTGATGCCTATGGGGTGGTGCGGCTCTTATTCTCCGGGCAGCGGACACATGCTGTATCACGAATTCTATAAGGTGGTCCCCACGAACGCAGGCTGGCAGGCCTATCCCATGATGGACTATACCGCCGTTCCCCAGCGCTGGTCAGCCATCATCACCATGGACCAGGTGAGCGGCTGCCAAGGGGGTGTCAAATTGGCCTCTCTTCCCAGCGGCCGTCTTTTTATGATCACGGCGGACTGGAATCCCAAGGCCATACTCGGCTGGGCCCTCATGTCGAGTTACAGTGACGACGGCGGCATACGCTGGCAATTTCCGCAGGGCCGGTCT